>Ga0070741_10001560_pt1 | contig 69034 bp, 83 predicted proteins | sample Coa_R1_4_FD_66440 | JGI IMG/M metagenome (GOLD analysis project Ga0070741, IMG submission 66440) | Surface soil microbial communities from Centralia Pennsylvania, which are recovering from an underground coalmine fire - Coalmine... | ecosystem: Environmental > Terrestrial > Soil > Unclassified ... | reverse complement strand
GTGGAGACATGCACCGTCGCAGCCCTTGATGTGATCACCGCTTTCGCGGTTCCAAACCCCAACTGCTCCTCGCAGAGTCAGTCGGTTTTTTCGGGTCTGGCCGCCTTTCAGGTTGCCCTGCTCGGCTTATCACTCAGCTTACTTCGGACTGGCTAATTTTATTTTGCCAACCCTTTCAGCCGTCGACGAAAGTTACATTAAATTCTTGCGATGTTGACGTCAATCGTAAAACCCGCTCGAATCCCACATTTCTGTGGATGCGATGTGCAAAAGCGGATTCAAATTCGGAAAAGTCAAACATTGTTGTGGAAAAGAACCGTATCAGGTGCTTGACCCCGCCAAAGAACACGCGCATTGTAGATTCAGCATCGAAGAAGAAGTCAAAATGTCGGATTTGATCGCCTATGTGGATGGAGGGTCGCTGGGAAATCCCGGGCCGTCCGGCATTGGCGTGATTATTGACGGTTGCGAGAACGGTCCGATTCGCATTCAAAAGTGGATTGGCCACCAGGACAACAACGTTGCCGAATATCTTGCGTTGCTCGAGGCTCTGCAACGCGCGCTGGACATGAGCGCACGCGCCCTTCACGTTTTTTCCGACTCGGAAATTGTAGTCAAGCAGATGCGCGGCGAATACACCTGCCGCAGCCCTAGGCTTTATTCTCTGAACTGGATTTGCCGCAAGCTGGCGCGCTCTCTGGAATTTTCAATCACCCACATCCGCCGCGAACTTAACGCTGAGGCCAACAGCCTGGCAAGTTCCGCCGCCCGTGGAGAGTTACTCGACGATCTCTGCGTGACAGCTTAATTCCTTTTCCAATCCAACAAAATTGATTCCCGCGGCAAGCATGAGACACGCGCGATTTGCTATTCTCCAGCCGTGAAACGTGCAGTTCTGATCATTGGTGCGGGCCGGTTGGGAAACGCGTTGTCGCGGCGACTTTCCGAAGCTGGATATCCGGTCTGGAAAGCTGGCAGAGCTTCACGTCTGAAACAGCCGCGCGCGGCCATCGTCTGGTTCTGTGTGCCGGACGCGGAAATTTCTTCTGTGGCGACGGCCTATGCCCGATTCAAGTGGCGAGGCAAGCAGGCGTTTCACTCAAGTGGAGTACTCACCAGCAATGCGCTTGCTCCCCTGCGGAACGCTGGCGCCACGGTCGCTTCTGTGCATCCGCTGATGACGTTTGTTAAAGGTGCAACACCAGAGCTTCGCGGCGTGACATTCGCGATCGAAGGTGATCGGCGCGCGTGTGTAATTGCCAGATCGATTGTCCGTGAGTTGGGCGCGATACCGCGGAGAATTGAAAAACAAGACAAGGTTGCATATCACGCTTTCGCGACACTGATCTGCCCTCTGCTGGTTTCGTTGCTTGCAACTTCAGAAAAGACCGCGGCGCTGGCGGGAATCTCGCAAGCAGAAGCGTGCCGGCGGATGATAAGGATCATTTTGCAGACACTCCGGAATTACGAGCGATTGGGAGCGGCGAAAGCCTTCAGTGGGCCGATCGTGCGCGGAGATGTTCAGACGATCCGCGCTCATTTGCAGGCTCTCAAGAGTGCTCCTGCGGCAAGAAAGGCGTATGTGGCACTGGCGCAAGCGGCGGTGGAGTTTCTTCCCAACCAGAATCGCGAGGCGATCAACAGGCTTCTAAGAGAGTCTTCTCGACCTTAACGCAACTTTTGTGGGCTTTGCAGAAGGAGCTTTTAACCGCAAAGAGCGCAGAGAAAAGCCGCAGAGGACGCAAAGTTATCCGGTGAAGAAATCGGTGCAATTCTGAAGGCATAAGTCCGGTGAGCAGGCGCTCAACTGCTCGAGGCTGAAGGTTCCCGAAGCCACCGCGAGTATTTGCGCACCCACATGCCTGGCGGCTTCGATATCGGAGGGAGTGTCGCCGATGAAGCAGGCCCGCGCGGCACTGCCGAGCCTGGCTCTCACTTCAGCAAGCGCGTTGGAGAAAATTTCTGCGCGACTCTCGTGACGATCGCTGAAGCATCCGAAGCTGAAGAAATGTCGCAGGCCAGCGGCTTCGATCTTGTGCCAGCCCACGGTTTCAAGATTTCCCGAGGCCACGCCGAGCAGATTTCTCTCTGACCGCAATCGTTCAAGCAGTTGCACAATCCCGGCACAGACCTCCGGCTTCAGTTGGCCGTAATTGGCATCGACTTCCCGACACACAACTGCGAGCGCACTCGGAAGCCTGGCCTCACATTGGCGATCGTTTACGCCTTCGCGCGCCAGCGCGGCCCTCAGAATAGAAAGATCAGTCTTGCCGTGATACTGAATGCCTTCAATGGTCGTGTCCACGCCGTAGGCTTCGAGCATGGCCTGATGCAGCGCGTTCCAATGCACGAGGTCTTTGGTCACGAGCAGCGTGCCGTCGATGTCGAAGATGTAGGCGTCAGCAGGGGGAATGGTCGGCATCGGTTCAAACAATTCAAGCACGACAACACGAAGTAAAACGAAGGAAGAACACTTAAGCCAGCATGAGTCTCTGGATCGATCGCGCTTTCCCAGTTGTGTCATCCGCATCGATCACGACCGCACACAGCCGGGTGTCTCCGGTTGCAGGCTCGAATCGCGCAGGCAAATTGTGCAGAAAGCGATCGATAATCATTTCCTTCTTGACACCGATTACGCCTTCAAATGGGCCCGTCATTCCTACGTCCGTGATGTACGCCGTTCCCAGGGGGAGCACGCGCTCATCGGCGGTGGGGATGTGCGTGTGCGTGCCAACCACCGCAGTAACCCGGCCATCGAGATACCAGCCGAGCGCAACTTTCTCTGAGGTGGCCTCGGCATGCAGGTCGACGAAAACAATTTTTGCTTTTAGCTTCTTCAATATTTCATCAGCTTTGCGAAACGGATCGTCGTTCGACGCCATGAATACGCGTCCCTGCAGATTGATGACCGCGTAGGGCACGTCGTTTTTCCTGCCTTCGTAGAATCCCCAGCCCGGAAGATCGGGCGCGAAATTTGCCGGACGCAAAATGCGGCGCGCGGGGCTGTGCAGGTCGCCATCGGCGGTGGCGTAGTAGTCAAAAAGCTCGCGCTTGTCCCACACGTGATTGCCGGTGGTGAGCACATCGATTCCCAGATCGAACAACTCTTCCGCGAGCGCGGGCGTAATCCCGAATCCTGCAGCTGCGTTTTCCCCATTCGCGAGCGCCAGATCGATGCTGTGCTCGCGCACCAGGCCCTTCAGTTTGTCGCGGACGATGGTCCGACCCGGGCGACCAAAAATGTCGCCGATGAAGAGAATGCGCATCCGATTGTGATGGTAGCACGCGTGAAAGCAGGCTACTTCGGCGCACCCGGCGTACGCTGCGGCGAATTCAAAACCTTTTAACCGCAGAGCTCGCAGAGACAAGCACGCGGAGCACACCGGGAACGTTATTGGGAATACGAGAGCTCTGCCGTTTTTAAGAACTCGTAGCTTCCCGACGGATCGAGCGTCAGCCCCTGCACCCTCTTCGAATGCACCATCACGTTATCGAAATACCACAGATTGATATACGGCAGGTCTTCGGCCAGTATCTGCTGAATTTCGGCGTAGTCGCGTTTGCGAGCATTCTGATCGAGCTCAGTCGCGGCATGTGCAATCAAATCGTCGACGCGGGGATTGCTGTAATACTGGCGATTGGCGCCGTTGGGAATAATTCGCGCCGTACTGAAAGCGTAGTCAAAGAAGTCCGGATCTTCGTTCCCGCCGACCCAACGCAGCGAGTAGACCTGGAATTCTCCCTTAGTCACGTCGGAGAGGAACGTGGCTGCCTCGAAGCTGCGGATATCGAGCGCAATGCCGACCTCGCGAAGCTGCTGCTGAAAAACCGCTGCCATGGCCCGCGAGCTTTCTTCGGTTGAAGTTTTCATCGTCAGATGGAAGCGAATACTATCGGTCGCCGCATAGCCGGCTGAATCGAGCAACTCCCGCGCCTTTAGGGGATCGTGAGGATACTTTCGGACGTCGGGGTCATAGGCCCAACTCTCAGGCGGCAGGACGCTTGCGGCCAGCCGCGCCGAGTCTTTCATCAGGTAGTGAATGAGGGGCTGACGGTCGAGAGCGTAGGCAATCGCGCGGCGCACGCGAACATCTTTCAGAATCGGGTCACGCAGGTTAAAACCCATGTAACCGAGCCGCGTTCCTGGCCCGCGCATGATGGCGAGGCGTGGTTCGCGGGCCAACGCGATCTCCATATCGGGAGTAAGCGCATTGATCTCAAGGTCGGCGCTTCCCTTCCGCAATTCGAGAGCGCGGGTCGTGGTGTCAGGGACCACCGCGAAGCGCACGCGGTCGACCCGGGCCTTTTGGCCCCAATAATTGTCGTTGCGCTCGATCACCACTTCCTTGTCGAGTTCCGCGCTCACAAAACGAAATGGCCCCGAGCCGATGGGATGTTGAGTGGCTTCGGCTCCAGTGCCGTAGGGCACGATGCCCATGCCCCCGCCGCCGGCCACGTTCCACAAGAGCGCCGCCCACGGCTGTTTCAAATGGAAAATTACCGTGTAGTCATCGGGCGCGTCGATGTGATCGACAAAGCGATACGTCGCGGCTTTGGTGCTGCGAATCTTTCCCTCGAGCAGCGAGTCGAAGCTCCACTTCACGTCGCGCGAGGTCAGCGGCCGCCCATCTGAAAAGGTCACGCCCGGATGCAGGTGAAAGATGTAGGTCTTGGGATCGGGAATCTCCCAGCGTTCGGCAAGGCCAGGTGCAACACTAAGATGGTCGTCACGCGAGAGCAGATTGTCGAACAGAAGCGCGTCGATGCGCTCCGACTGCGCGTCGAGCCCGACACGCGGATCGAGATTGGTGGGACTCGACTCGATGATCATGACCAGCGTGTCTGGCTGGGGCTTGCGCGCGCAGGAGGTGAGCAGGCAACTCAGGATGAGCAGTATCCATGTGGGCACGGGCGTCCTCGCCCGTGCGTTCATCGCGGAGCGGCGAAATTTCCAACCCCAGCGGGCGAGGACGCCCACCGCCCCACCAATATCGCCTGTCATTCGAGCTCCTGCGCCATTTCGTGAAGTTTGATAACCGTATTCCAGTTGCGCATGGTCCCAGAAATTCCAAGCTCACGGTCGAGCGGGTGCTTCCATAGGCTGCTGCCTGAGACGCCGTTTGGAAAATAAAAATAAATTTCGGTTCCTGAAACTCGCACCCGATCAGGGGCCAAGGTCAACTGCTCGAGTTTCTTTTCCGCCGGCGCTGAAAGCTTCTCCGACAAGAAAAGCACGTGCAGCTTGGCGGGATCGACGCCGTTTTCTTTGAGCGGCGGATTTTGATCGACGATGCGCTTCAATTCCTCGCCCGTGCGCGCGATCACCTCGGAAGAAAAGCCGAAGTCGCGCTGGATACACTCTCCGAGTTTCTTCGACAGTGCCACCAATGAGGTTTTTGCGGCGCGAAACACCACGTTCCCGCTCTGGATATAGGTCTTGACGTCCTTGCAGCCGGCGCTTACGCAGCAGTCGCGCAATTTCTCCATCTTCATGCGCTTATTTCCGCCGACATTGATGCCGCGCAAAAGGGCGATGTATGTGGGCATGGTGAGTGTTTCGCGACTCGTGTTTCGTGACTCGTAACTCGTAGACTAATTGTGATGTCGATCTTCAGTTCACGTTGTGGATGCTAGCTTCGGGCTACCGATCACCCACGAGTCACGAGTCACGAATCACGAAACACGAGTAACGATCAACGGTCTTCACGGAAAACAAATCTTCCCCAATATTGCAGCCCGTTTCGCGCCTGTGGCCGAGGGCACATTCGCGGGCCGCTTGTTCCAGGTCTCGTAGGCAAGCACGGCAAAGGCGACAGCTTCTTTCGCGCTCGAAGGGATGCCGAACTCATCCGACGAACGCAGATGCAGGCCGAGACTCTTGATTTCATTTTCGAGCCAGCGCATCATGGTCGGATTCTTTGCGCCGCCGCCAGACACAATCAGCTCCCTGAAATTTCCCTTGCCCGGAACAAAGCGGTGGATGGCATCGGCGATCGAGCGCACGGTGAGAGATGTCGCGGTGGCGATCACGTCGCGTTTCTCGATCTTTTCTCCCTGACCGCCGGCCGGTCGGGCCGCATGCAGAAACTCGCGCGCAAATTCGCGGCCAAATTGCTCGCGCCCCGCGGTGCGCGGCGGCCGGTCGGCAAAAAACGAATCTTCGAGGAATCGCGTGACTATATCGTCAAGCACGCGCCCGGAGGCGGCGAGCTTTCCGTCGAAATCGCAGGCCTGGCCGACGAGCTCTTCCGCGAGCGCATCGATCACCATGTTTCCCGGTCCGGTATCGAAAGCGACGATCTGGTTGAGCGATGCCGCCGCCGGAATGGCCGTCAAGTTGGCAATGCCACCGATATTGAGCGCGATGCGTCCGATGCGCCGGTCGCGATAGAGCAGGTAGTCGAGATAAGGAACCAGCGGCGCGCCTTTTCCCCCCTGCGCCATGTCGGCGGGACGGAAGTCCGAGACCACGGGAACGCCAGTGCGGGCGGCGATACGAGAGGCCTCGCCTGTCTGCCAGGTCACCGCCAGCTCGCGCCCCAGGAATGCGGATGCCGTGCCCTGGTGATACAGGGTCTGCCCGTGGGAGCCGATGAGCTCGGGCTTCGCGCCAATTTTTTTTCGCGCCGCAATCACCGCCTCGGCATAGAGTTCGCCCAAGAGAAAATTCAGGCGGGCGAGATCGGCGACACTAGCCCGCGGCGAGTTCATCGAAACCAGAATGCGGCGGCGTACGTCGGCAGGGTAAGCCACGGAATCGTGACCCAAAAGTTTGATTTCAGGAAGTGCGCGCGGCGAAGAGCGAGTGATTCGCACAAAGGACACGTCGATGCCATCGGCCGAGGTGCCGCTCATCACTCCAGCGACAATCATGCCCCGGCACCGGCCGCGGCGGACTCAGAAAGCGCGCTGTAGCGCACCCGTTCAGAAAATTCCCACAGCTGGGTGGACAAGCGGCTGATCTTTTCCGGTGAGGGCACAGGCGTACGCAATTTCAAGTGGGGCAAACCGCGCTTGAACGCCGCTATGCGCTTCTGCGACTCCTCGACCCGCCTCCGGAAACGGTGGTCGCGCTCCGACTCCCGCACCAGGGCTTCATAGGCGGCGGTAACGTTGTTCTCTTCATGGCAGACCAGGCATAGATCGCCGCCCGCGCGCACGAACTCGACCGCAGCCTGGCCGATCGGAGCGGCCTTGAGCACGCCTCCCATTTCAAGATCGTCTGAGATGACAAGACCGCGGTATCCGATGCGCCGGCGCAACACCCCGGAAATCCACTTTCTTGAGAGCGACGCTGGCAGGGAGTCGTGGGTGAAATTGGGGTAGTTGGCGTGATTCACGAGCACCATGGGCAGCTCGCGCTTCATCTCGCAGTAGGGGACCAGGTCCTCGCGCCAAAGATCGCGAAAAGATTTCTTGATCACCGGCAGGTCATAGTGCGAGTCGAGATTGCCCTCACCAAGCCCGGGATAGTGCTTGCCCGCGCCGGCCACCTTTGCCGATTTGAGTCCCGCCAGAAATTCGCGGGCGTAGCCAATTACTTCCTGCGGGTTGGTAGAAAGTGCCCGCGAGCTCATGACCTTGTGTGAGGCTTTAAAGGCGAGGTCGAGCACGGGCGCGAAATCCACGTTAAAACCGAGCGCCGCGCAGATGCGGCCAATCAGCTCCCCATGCTTGCGGAAGAGCTTCGGGTCGCCGGTTGAAAACACATCCGCGGCCGAAGGCGCGGGGCCGGTCACATTGCGGAAGCGGTCGACACGCCCGCCTTCGAGATCGACACAGGAAAAAATGCTGGCTTTCACCTGTCGCCCGCAGTCCTTCAGCAACTGGTGCGTCTGCTGCGCGTTCACGATGTTGCGCGCAAACAAGATCACGCCCGCCGGCTGAATGCGCGTAAGCAGCGCGCGTAAGGGGGGTGAGAGCTCGACCCCATCGAAGCCGACGATCATGAGGTCGCCGACAGCGGCGCGAAGTTTTGAATTAGAACGTGCAGGCATGCGGTGAAGACTATTTTACTGCGAGCCGCTCAGTGAGACATTCTGAAACGAAACTCGAACTTCCCGGGCCACGGATTGAGGCGGATGAGCACAGATAAACCCTCTCCTCCAAGTCGTCTGAGTCAAAATCCGTGCAGATCCGCGTAAGTCGGTGTCCGGAGAAGTTGATTTTTTCCGAACAGAGAACCTTTACCACAGAGAACACGGAGAACGCAGAGGAAGCCACTGATTCAAAGAACTACCGCAAGTCTTCTGGCTTAGAATCCGTGCAGATCCGCGTAAATCCGTGGCCGGAGAAGTTGATTTCTCCTTCAGCGATGAACTGGCTACTGCACCTGCGACTTCAGCTCGGCGAGCAGGTTGAGCGCCTGGATGGGCGTGAGCTGGTTCAAGTCGACCTCGCGCAGCTTTTCAAGCACCGGCTCGGAGAGCGGGGTAAAAATCGTAAGCTGCGCCCGCGACGATTTATTGGCCTCGAGCTTCCCGCCCAGCCGGGATTCCGCGGTCTCGTGCTCGGCCAGCACCTCCCTCGCCCGCGCAATGACCTCTTCCGGTAATCCCGCGAGCTTTGCCACTTCAATTCCGTAGCTGCGGTCCGCCGCGCCCGCCTCCACCTTGCGCAAAAAAGCAATGCCGGTCGCGGTCTCTTTGACCGCCACGTGAAAGTTTTTGACCCCGGAGAGCTGTTCGGCCAGTTCAGTGAGCTCAAAGTAGTGCGTAGCAAAGAGGGTTTTCGCCCGCACCCTGGAATCGAGATATTCAATCGCCGCCCAGGCGATGGCCAGACCATCATAGGTGGCGGTCCCCCGTCCGACTTCATCGAGCAGGACCAGAGAGCGGGGAGTCGCGGTATTCAGGATGGCCGCGGTTTCGGTCATCTCGACCATAAACGTCGAGCGCCCGCGCGCCAGATTGTCGCTTGCTCCGATGCGGGTGAAGACGCGGTCGATAATTCCGAGGCGCGCCCTCGCTGCGGGAACAAACGACCCCATGTGCGCCATGATGGCAATGAGCGCGGTCTGCCGCAGGTAGGTGGACTTGCCACCCATGTTAGGGCCGGTGACCAGGAGAATGCTGTGGGTGGAAGAATTCAGGTAAGTGTCGTTGGGCACAAAGCGGGCGCTGTCTTTGCCTGAAAACTCGTTCCCGGACAATTCCTGCTGTTCGATCACTGGATGGCGCCCGGCGATGATTTCAAGATCCGGGGAGCCGTCAAACTGGGGGCGGGCGTAATTGCGCACTGCAGCGGTGTGCGAGAAAGAGGCGAGTACGTCGACCTCGGCCAGTGCCAATGCGGTCGAGCGGATGCGCCGCGCCTCTCCCGCAATCACCGCCCGCAGCTCGGAAAAAATCCGCCGCTCGATGGCAACAATTTTTTCTTCTGCCTCGAGGATCTTTGATTCGTACTGTTTCAGTTCGGGGGTTGAAAAGCGCTCGGCGTTGGCGAGCGTCTGCCGCCGCTCATAGTCGGCCGGCACCAGGTGCAGGTTGGATTTCGAAATCTCGAGGTAGTAGCCGAAGACCGAGTTAAAGCGCACCTTGAGCGAAGAAATTCCCGTGCGTTGGCGCTCCCGTTCCTCCATGGCGGCCAGATACTGCTTGCCGTTTTTCGAGAGGCCACGCAATTCATCGAGCTCGCGGTCGACCCCCGCGCCGATCACCCCGCCGTCGGAAAGCAAAATCGGCGGCTCCGGGGCGAGCGTTTCCTCGATGCGCGTGCGCAGGTCGGCGAGAGGATCGAGGTGGGAGCAAAGTGAACACCACCGCGCCGCCCTGAGCTCATCGAGGCGCGCCCGCACGGCGGGAAGTTTCGCCAGCGAGGCCGCGAGCGCAACCAGGTCGCGCGGGTTCGCGCTCTCAAGCGTTACCCGGCTCAGCAGGCGTTCAAGGTCCAGTATCCCCTCGAGGCCGCGCCGCAGCTCCTCGCGCGCCACAGTTTGCGCCACCAGCTCTTCGACCGCGTCCAGGCGGGCCTCGATTTCGTCGAGCTCGATCGATGGCCGCAAGATCCAGGCGCGCAGCAGGCGTTTGCCCATGGGAGTGCGGGTCAGGTCGAGCGAGCGGAACAGCGTAGCTCCCGAATCACCTCCCGCCAGCAGGGGCTCGACCAGTTCGAGGTTGCGGGCCGTGACCGCATCCACTACGAGCGAGCTCTGCCGCTCATAAAAACCGATGCGGTCGAGGTGTTCGAGCGACCCGGGTTGCGTGCTGCGGACGTAGTGAAGGATGGCGCCGGCTGCCGAGGCGGCCGCAGGCTTTTGTCCGAGGCCGAAGCCCTCGAGCGAAAGCACCCCGAAGTGATTTTCCAGCAGGGGAACCGCATGGCCGGGAGCGAAGATCCAGTCCTCGATCGGCGTGAGCGTCCATGAGGCCGGGCCCGGGCCGGTGCGGGAATTGACGGCGCTCCCGGGGCCCGCCGGCGCATCGAACAAGGGAGCGGAGCTCGCGTAAAGCACCTCTTTCGGCCGCAACTGGTCCAGCTCCGCCTGGATGCGGGCTTCTGCGTCCGGCCCCAGAAATTCGGTAGCCCGGAACTCGCCGGTAGAAAGGTCGAGCGCGGCAAAGCCGGCGTGGATGGTCTTTTTCTTCCAGCGCTCCTGGCCATTGCCTTTGGGAGCGGACTGCTGCTCCTGAAAGGTTGCGACTGCGGCCAAAAAATTGTTTTCCTCTGACTCGAGCATCGAATCGGAGGCAGTGCCCGGCGTCAACACCCGCGTGACCTCGCGCCGCACGAGTTTTTTGGCCAATCCGGCCTCTTCCATCTGGTCACAAATCGCCACTTTGTAGCCGCGGCGGATGAGCCTTGCGATGTAGCCCTCGGCGGCATGGTGCGGCACCCCGCACATGGGGATGGCAATGCCCTTCTCTTTGTTACGCGAGGTCAGTGTGATTTCGAGTTCCTTCGAGGCGACAATGGCATCGTCGAAGAACATTTCGTAGAAATCGCCCAGGCGGAAAAACAGAAGCGCCGAAGGATGCTCCTTCTTAATTGCCGAGTACTGGCGCATCAAGGGGGTGGAGGGGTCGGTCATGTCCTCAGTCAGTGCCTAGTAGTCAGTGGCTAGTTCTCAGTTGCCAGTTCTCTGTGTTCTCGCCGAGAGCGAATTGAACCGGATCCAACCAAAAAGCTGGAAGTTTCGGTGGAACTGGTCTCCAAGATGCGAACCTTCTTGATCGGCCACTGGCAACCGGCAACTGGCTACTGACCACTGCTTTTCGCGGATTATAGCAATCCAGTTCCTGTTTCCAGCCGTGGAAAAGCCGTCCCAAATACCTCCGTGCGATAATTTCGCTCAGATACGTGCTTCAATCGAGAAGGGAAACGTTTGCAGCTTCGCACTCGGATCTCGAACCGGGACTTGGAATGAGACCTTGGAACTAAGAAAAGATCCGCTGACCCGCTCCTGGGTGCTCACCGGAGACGACCTCCCGGACATGCCACCCGAGTCGGGACCGGAGTGCCGCTTGTGCCCGGACCCGTCGACTGCGCGGCTGCAGCAGATTTCGAGCCGGGCCCAGGTCGCGGGCGGCGCCTGGTCGGCGCGCGCCCTGGTCCATCCCAACGTGGTCTACCACATTGAAGGCACGCCTGAGCGGCGGGGTGAAGGCCTCTACGACCTCATGCCGACGGTAGGGGCGCATGAGGTGCTGGTTGAAAATCCCCGCCACGACCGTCAGCTTTGGCAGGCGGAGGACATCGAGATCGAGCAGTTTTTGTTGCTCGCCGCGCAGCGCATCGAGGACCTCAAGGGCGACGCCCGCTTCCGCTACGTGAGCGTGTTCAAGAATTTCGGCCCCGGCTCGGGACAGGAGTTCGAGCACCCCAACTCGCAACTGACCGCCACCACCTTCATCCCGCGGCGGGTGCTCTATGAATTGCGGGCGGGCTTTGACTACTTCAAGCAAAAGGAGCGCTGCGTTTTCTGCGACATCCTCAATCAGGAGATGAAAACCGGCGAGCGACTGGTCGAGGTGCGCGGCGATTTTATCAGCCTATGCCCCTTTGCCACCCGCGTACCGTATGAAACCTGGATGCTGGCGCGCATCCATGACGCCGCCTTCGAGCATTTCGCCCTCGCTTCAGGAGCAAAGATGCGCGATCTTGCCGGGCTACTGCGCCGGACGCTTCAACGCATCCGCACCGTGAGCGACGCCTTCCACCTGGTGCTGCACACTTCACCCAACCACCGCTACCAATCATCGAGCCTCGGCTACTGGAAGACGCTCAGCGAGGACTACCACTGGCATTTTGAAATCCTTCCCATTCTCGCCTCCAAGCCAAAGTCTTATAGCTTCAAAGAGGTCTATTACTCGCCGGTTTCGCCCGAAACCGCGGCCCGGCGGCTGCGGGAAGCGCCGATTGAAATCTGAGCGACAGTTTAAGGCCTGGCAATCAGAAGGCGGTCACCCGCGCACGCACGGTGAATTGCTTACCATTTCTTTCGAGTAGCAGAATGCGCTCTTCTCCAGGCCGGCCGTGCAAAGCCTGATAGATTTCGCCCCAAGTTGCGGTTTGCATGTGCAGGGCGCCGATTTGAATCAACTTGTCGCCCGGAACGACACCTTCCACGGTGGGTTTGCCGTTTTTTGTGGCAATTCCATCCACTCTATACTCACCGGCGGCCGCCGCTAGAGTGAGGCCCACCTGGTTGAGATCCCCCTCCTCTGGCTGGCGTTCTTGGAGCCAGTAAATCGTCCGGCGCGAGTATGCGACCGTGAGCCGGAAATTTTTGAGAGCGTTTCCTCCGATCCAACCAACCACAGGGACAGCGTTTTTGGCCGAGTACCAATCGAAGAGATCTCTTGAGGCTGGGAATCTCCGACTATGGCCTGCCGCGAGAGCGCCCACCTGTTTCAGCCTGACTTCGCCGATTGAAATTTCCGGAATGCGCAAGAGAGTGCCTGTAGCTTCTGCGCCATCGCCGGCCATCATCATGTTGCTTGCTCCTACCGCGCCCACGCCGCGTTCCCACTCAGAGTGCCCGCCTAGCCAGGATTTCGCCGTGTCCTGGCGAAACCATGTGTAGGCGGAGCCGTTGTCGATCGTGACGCGGTAATGCATACCGGCAATCGCTGCGTCCACAGCAAGCAGCCCGGTGTCGCGATCTATATCGAATGGAACAGCAATTCCTTCGGCCCTGGCTGTTCCAGCCAGCGCGAAGGTCAAGCTGCGCCTCGCATAATCGAGCACTACGTCGTAACCTTGCATGGTTCGGGCAGGAAGCACAGCCTCAACCTTCAACTCCGTGCCGACAGAATAGGAGGGCCCAGCATCGCTTACTGCCCCTGTCAGCGGGATCTGCACCGCAAGCGCACCTACACGGAAGCGCAGCGGCATTCCTTGAACCAGATGCAGGTCGTGAAGAAGCGTCTCCGTTATCGCAAAATTCGGACTGCCCATATCCACGAACGCCAGGGCGCGATGCGAAGAACCGTCGGGGCGGACGAAATCAAGCTCGGCGTAAGCGCGATTCCCGTCAAGGACCAAGCTCGTAATGCCAACAGGTGGCGCGGCCTGCGCAAAGCACGACAGGCCCGCACAAAACAGAAACAGGATGACGCGAGCTTGGCTCATCATGCTTTAGAGATCCTACGCAAATGCTATGAATTGGACGCGGTCAATGCGAATTGGTATCAAGGACTGTTCCAGGAGCTGCACGCCGAGTTATTTACAATCGAATTGTCGTGAGGCGTTCGATTACGATACTAATCTTCGCGCAATTCCTAGCGGCAGGCCACGCTCCGGCATTCGCCGAGCAACCGAAGACCTTCTTTAAGGACGTACTCCCCATGTTAGAGCAGCACTGCCAGACCTGCCATCGCGCGGGAGAGATTGCACCGTTCCCGCTTGTGACATATGAAGACACGAAGCCATGGGCGAAGCTGATCGCGAGTTCAGTCGAAGCACGGAAAATGCCGCCCTGGTTCGCCGACCCCTGCTGCGGGCACTTCTCGAATGATCCGTCGTTGACTAGTGAAGAGATTGCCACCGTCGTCGAATGGGCGAAAGCCGGAGCGCCGGCGGGAGAACCCAAAGATGCGCCAGCACCGCCTCACTGGATTGAGGGGTGGAATATTTCCTCACCTGATCTGGTCTTACAAATGCCAGTACCGGTCGACCTTCCCGCGAGCGGCGATATTGAGTACACCTATGAGATCGTGCCCACGAACTTCACCGCAGGTCGCTGGGTCCGGATGTCCGAGTTGCGGCCCACCGCCCGCGACCACGTGCACCATGCCGTCGTCTACATTCGTCCGCCCGAATCAAGCTGGTTGCGGGCAGCTCCGGTCGGGGTGCCGTTCAACGCGTCCTCGCTGCACGATCCACATCTCATGCACGAGGCACATGAGACCACAAGCGACCTCCTGCTCGTCTATGCGCCCGGCAGCTCCCCCGAAAACTGGCCGACGGGAATGGCGAAATTCATCCCGGCGCATTCCGATCTCATTTTTCAAATGCACTACACCACCAATGGACACGCCGCGCGCGACCAGACGAGGCTCGGCCTGGTTTTTGAAACATCCGCGCCGGCAAAGAGAGTGCTTACGCTGCAACTGGCAAACGATCACGACGCGATTCCGATCCCTCCAAATACCGACAACTACCGGGTCGAGGTCTCGGGCACCCTACCCAATGACGCCACCCTGCTCGGCTTTTTTCCCCATATGCACCTGCGGGGGACAAAATTTGAGTACAACATCGTTCGCGCCGATGGCACGCGCGAAACTCTGTTACGGGTCAACTACGATTTCTATTGGCAACTGAGCTATCGCTTGCGCGAGCCTCGCTTCCTGCCGGCAGGAACAAAACTTGAGGCGGTGGCATGGTACAACAACTCGCGCTCGAACCCGCACAATCCCGATCCTGACAGCCCGGTCATCTGGGGAGAGCAGACCTACAACGAAATGATGGTGGGATTTTTCGATGTGGCGGTGCCGGCAGAAATGAACAAGGAGCGTTTTTTCCTGCGTGGGCGGAGGTAAAAAACTTCCTGGCCACGGATCTACGCGGATTCACACGCATCCGAAACAAATTCTTATTGCAAATATTTTGTATGTCTGCTCCGTGCTCAGCCTAGATTAAGACCTTCCACCACGGGCAAGAGGGGAAAGAGAAGTATGGTTCCGTGGTTTTCATTTTTTTTTTATCCGTGTGAATCCGCGTAAGTCCGTGGCCAGAAGTTATTATTTCAATCCCACGCCGTAAAGGTAATCGTAGGAATTCGCTTGCTGCGCGGGGAGCGCGGTCTTGAAAGACGCGAACAGCACCGCCCGGTCCATGAAAGTGACGAACACGTCCTGCTGCGAGTTGGCGGTCGAAATGCGAAAGGTAAAGAGTCCGTTGCATGGGTTCTTCAGTTGTCCGCTGGCACCGTAGAGATAAGTGGTGTCGGCCACCGGGGTGAGCCGGGTCTGAATGAATGTGTTCCCCTGGGTGTCCTCGACGGTGACATTGGCTTGGGTGTCGATCACGAGGGTTGCGTTCGCCAGGCTGGGGACGCCGCTTTCGACGTTGCCGGCGCCGGTTGAGGCGCTGGTCTTCTGATAAAACATGGCCTTGTAAGTCCCGGCGAAAGTGGGGTCGAAATTTTTGCTGGACGCCTGCTTCAGGCTCATGATGGCGCCATTCGGCGTATCCACGATGAAGATTCCCTGCGCCGTCCCGAAGATGTAGTCGCTCGTCCCCTGATCGTTCATGACGAGAAACGTTCCCGACGGGTCTTCGGAGAAATTGCTGGCCGGCATATTGCCGGTGTTGAAGGCAGAGCTGCCCTGCATGGTCGCTCCGTATGGCCAGTAGCTTGAGACCGAGACGTTGCCTTGCGGATCGAGCGTCGCCGAACCGGCCTCAAATCCGCCGGCAGCGGTGCGAAACTGCATGTAGTTGTAGCTCTCTCCGGCGAAAGTACCGAGCGTAGTTTGCGCCTGCGCAACGGCGGTGATAAGCGCCGGCGTGGCGTGGTCGGGTCCTGCTTTCTCGGCGGCGATGAGCATAGCGTAGCCGGGAATTTCGTAAGCAGCGATCAGGTTTCCTGTGGGGTCGTTCAAGGTGTAGGTTCCGTTCGCGGCCGTGGTGTAGGGAACGACGCCGGTATCGCCATTGCTGAGATTCTTGTAGGTCAGCGTCTTCGCCACCGAATCGAGAGTGATGTTCAGGAAATCGCCGACTGAAGCGGTGCCGTGGTAGGAGCGGGACGAAGGCACAGGGGCGGCGGCAGGCGGAAGAGAACTGCAGCCGAGGTTCACCAGTACAGCACTGATCGTAAGCGACAGCACACCGCGTAGTCGCATAGAAACTCCTTGTGGGTTTCTCCTTCGCGACTTATCGGCAGAAAATCCGAAAGCTTTACCGCGGAGTAGGCAGAGAGCGCCGAGGACCCAATGTTCTCGGGTGTTTCGCTCTTTCGCCGGAACCTGTGCCAGTCGCGGCGTTTAAATCCGTGCTGATCGGCGTGACTCCGCAGCGGAGAGGTTGACGCTCTCTGCGGCCTTGGCGTCTCTGCGGTGAGAAGCTTTAACCACCCAGCCGCTCGAAGAACAGGCAGATCGATTCGATCCCGCGATAGAAGTTCGGGATGTGAAACTTCTCGTTGGGCGCATGCAGGTTATCGTCGGGGAGCCCGAAGCCCATCATCACCGAGGGAATTTTCAGAACGTCCTGAAAGTCGGTCACAATGGGAATTGAACCCCCGGAGCGAATAAAGACCGTGTTCTTTCGGAAGACCTCGTGCAGGGCCTCGGTCGCAGCCTTGATGAATTTATTGTTCGTGCCTACGACACAGGCAGGCCCCTTGCTCCAGACTTTTACGCTCGTCTGAATTCCCTTAGGGGTGAGCTTTTCGACGTACTTTTTGTAGCGCTTCAGGACGTCATCCGGGTCCTGATTGGGAACCAGGCGCATCGAAACTTTTGCCGAAGCGCGCGCGGGAATGACCGTCTTCGCGCCTGGCGCCGTGAATCCTCCGGGCATGCCGTGAACTTCAAGCGTCGGCCGTGCCCAGGTGCGATAGAGCACCGAATAGCCCGATTCGCCCGTCAGCTTGCTCGATCCGACTTCGGTCTTGCGGTAGTGCTCTTCGTTGAAGGGCAGCCGCTTCCATGCCCTGAGCTCGTCACTTGTCGGTTTCTTCACCTTGCTATAGAAGCCGGAAATCAGGATCCGTCCCCTGGCATCTTTCAACCGGCTGATGATCTCGACGAGCGCAAACAGAGGGTTTGGCGCCGCCCCTCCATACATGCCGGAGTGCAGATCAGTTTTCGCGCCGACGGCTTCAATTTCGGTGTAAACCAGCCCTCGCAATCCCACGCAGAGCGTAGGCAAATCCGGGGCAAATAGCTCGGTATCGCAGACCAGGGCAAAGTCAGCCTTGAGCTTTGCCTTTTGCTTGCGCACGTATTCGGCAATTCCCTCGCCCCCCACCTCTTCTTCGCCCTCAATGAGAAATTTCACATTGATCGGCAGGCGGCCACCATGCCCGCGCATCAAGGCTTCGATCGCCTTGATCTCCATCCACAGCTGGCCTTTGTCGTCGACCGCTCCGCGGGCGTACAGATTATTGTTGCGCTCGGCGGGTTCAAATGGCGGCGAGATCCACTCGTTCAGCGGCTCCGGCGGTTGCACGTCGTAGTGCGCGTAACAGAGGGCGGTCGGCTTGCCCGGGGCATGCAGCCAGTCGGCATAGATGAGCGGATGGCCTTTGGTAGGGATGAGTTCGACGTTCTCCATTCCAATGTGCCGCAGGTCGTTGGCAACAAACTCTGCTGCTTTTTGCACATCCGACTTCCGTTCCGGCGCGGTGCTCACGCTGGGTATACGGAGCAGACCTTTCAGTTCGTCGAGGAAACGTCGCTGATTATCGCGGGCAAACGATACTGCGGGAGACGCCATGGCTGGTCCTTTCGCGGAAAACGTCTCAGTATAACGAAGGGAATGGCGCTTCACCACGGAGACACAGAGGCACGGAGAAAACGAAAGATCATATGCGCTTCATCTTTTCGGAAGGGGAGTGGGACCATGCCATCTGGGTATTCAGACAACTTTTCTCCGTGTCTCGGTGTCTCCGTGGTGAACGGATATATCAAATCGTGCTGGAGAAAACGCAGCTAGATTGAAGGCTGGATTCCTTCTCAGAATCACATCCGTCATCACCTGGGCGGTGACCGGCGCCAGCAGAATTCCATCGCGATAGTGGCCGCCGACGATGAAATATCCTCGCGTCGAAGTCTCGCCTAGAATAGGTAATCCATCCGGAGTTCCCGGGCGCAGGCCGGCCCAGTCTTCGTGCTTTTTGGCATTGGCAAGGGCCGGAACAACTTCAACTGCTGAATGAAATAATCCCTGGACTACATTGATATCCAGGTTTTTGTCATATCCAACATCTTCCAAAGTTGAGCCGATCACGATTCGGCCATCGCTTCGAGGCACAAGGTAAGCCCTGTCACCGCGAAGTACGTGGTTCAACGCCGGCCCGCCAACCACTGCCAGCATTTGTCCCTTCACCGGCCGAACAGGAAAATTGTGAGGAGCAATGCGCCCCGCCCAGGCGCCCGCGGAGTTCACAACTATTTCAGCCGAATATGTGGTCTTGTCGGTCTGAACTCCAACGACCCGATCAGCGGAGGCGAGTACAGCCTTCACCTCGTTCCCCGAAGAAATATCCACCTCGCGATGATGCGCAGTCCGGACCGCTGCCGCAACCAAGTCACGAGGATCGACCGAGCGTTCCGGCACGTACGCCGCCAGTTTCAGAACAGAGTTCAAAGCTGGTTCAAGCGCACGCAATTTTTCAGACGCCAGCAACTCCGCGCCTTCTGGCAAATCCTCTTCCCGCGAAATTACGATCGTTCCCTGCTCTCTGAAGTCAATCTTCAGCCCTGATTCATCTCTGAGTTCATGTACGAACTCGGGATACATGCGAGCGCTCTCGGCAGCTAACGGCTTCAAGGCTCTGGGGATTTCGCCGCCTTGGCCGACCAGCATTCCGGCAGCCGCCCACGACGCTTCTCTTCCCGGCTCGCCTCGCTCGACAACCAGCACCCGCATCCTTTCTTTGCGCAGTGATGCGGCAAGCGAGAGACCTATGATCCCGCCACCGATGATGATCACGTCCCAGGATTTCTTCACCCTCGCATTGTAGGACAAAAGAAACTTGGATCAGGAGCGCCGGCAACGTGATTTTCAGTGAAGAAACCGGGCCGGCATTTAACTGCCGGCCCTTTTTTCAGAGCAAACTACTTAGTTGCTAAGGTGAAAACGTGATTACGCGATCGACCGGATATCCGATCTTCCTTTTTTCTCAACGATCGAGATCGCCAGGGGAATCGTCGCAAAACCTCCAACAGCAGTCAGTGCCAGGCCGGCTGCTTTCATTGCATCTTTGCTCAAGCCTCGTGAAACCAGCATTCCTACACCGACGCCAAGTGCAATCCTGGTTCCGGTCCATAGGATCATTTCAGGCAGAGAGATATTCCGCTCAAACATTGTTGCTCATTCCTCCTCTGGGTTTTGGTGTTTGGATGCGAGGCTCACGCCGGGAGATCGCCGAGAAATGCACGCCCTTCTGTCTACGGGAACAGCAATTGTTTTGAACTGAGTTGAACCGAAGGCTTATAGCCGACTCAAATACTCCACGATCTCTGGCTGGTTCCAGTCGATTGCTCCGATGAACTTGCGGCGGATAATTCCCTGGCGATCGATGATGTAGGTTTCGGGAACTTTAAAAGTTCCGTAACGCGAAGAAACGGGCGCAATAACTCCAGAATCGGTTCTCTGCCCGGCTTCGCGCACCGTTAGCAGGTCAATGCTGTGATCCTTCAGGAATTTGTGATAGTCGTCCGCATCATCATCGACACTGACGGCAACGATTTTGACATCCGTTCCCTGAAACTTTTTTTGCAGTTGCTCTAAGGACGGCATTTCTTCTATGCAGGGTGGGCACCAGGTAGCCCAGAAGTTCAGCACGACAATATCGCCACGAAACCTGCTTAGACTGACGGTTCGGTCCGCGTCCTGAATGCTGAAATCGGGAGCGGCATTGCCGATGCTCGAGGGCTTCGATCGGCTGTAGCAACCGGTGAGCAGAACCAGGCAGAAAAGGGAGAGTGCCAGACGCACGCAAATATAATAAATGACCGCTGAAGAGACGATGGGGCGAATGAGTGTTAAAAAGCAACCGGCCGTCTCGGTAATTGTCCCGGCAAGGAATGAAGAAGCCTGCCTGGCTACTTGCCTGGAGTCTTTGGTCGCGCAAACCGGAATTGAATTTGAGGTGATCGTAGTCGACGATGCGTCGACAGATCGAACGGCAGAAATCGCGCGATCATTTTCGAGAACTCATGGGGCGGCGGGCGTCCTCGCCCGTCCGACATTCACCGTCATCGCCGCCCCGCCGCTGCCCGAAAATTGGACCGGCAAGAACAACGCCATGTCGGCAGGCGCAAAAATCGCGAGGGGAAACTGGCTGCTTTTTACCGACGCGGACACGTTTCACAAGCCTGGTTCCCTCGCCCGTGCCGTAGCCGAGGCGGAAGAGCATGGCGCCGCGCTGCTGTCGTACTCCCCCGAGCAGGAGGTGTGTACATTTTGGGAAAAAGCGGTCATGCCAGTGATCTTTGCCGAACTTGCGGCGGCGTATCCTCCGGCGAAGGTCAACGATCCAACTTCTCCGGTGGCTGCGGCTAATGGGCAATATCTTCTGATCTCGCGCGAAGCTTACGTCGCAGTTGGCGGCCACACAAAGATCGCTTGCGATCTGCTCGAAGATGTCGCCATGGCCCGCCTGGTGAAATCCTCGGGCCGGAAGATTTTCTTTCGCTATGGCGGAGACGCGGTGCGTACGCGCATGTATCGGAATTGGGCGCAGATGAAGGAGGGGTGGACGAAGAATTTGGCGTTGCTGTTCAGGCACCCAACACAGCTCGCACAGAAGAAAATCGCGGAGTTCATTTTGCCGCTGGTCGGATTTTATGGAATCCTGGACGGCCTGTTTTGGTTCCGAGATTCAATTCCTTGGGTCCCCCACAGGTGGATGCGCCTGTACATTGTCCTGGGCGGGGCTTCGGTATTTACAACAGTCGTTGTTCAGTTCGCTAAACGGATACGAAGAGCAAATTTCTCATGGTCCAGTTTGCCCCGTGCATATTTGGGCCTCCCGGCTTTTGCTTATTTTTTGGGCAGATCTGCGCGAGCCTACCGAAAGTCGCAGTTCGATTGGAAGGACCGAACCTATACCTACGATCCGAAGGAACTTGAAACGATTGTGAAGAACTGGTGCTAAGCCTTTCAAACGTCTGGAGATTCTCTGTTTACATTTTGCCAGTGCTTGGCATATACTTTTGTATATGCCAAAGAGAGGAGCGCTCCGTGAAGCGAGTTGCCAAAATCTTCATGAACAATCGCAACCAGGCGGTGCGGCTCCCTAAAGACTTTCGCTTCAATACCCGGGAAGTTTTTATTCGCAGAGACGGCAGCGACGTAATTCTCTCGCCTAAACCCTCCGACTGGTCTTCCTATCTCGCAGACGGGCCCGTTGCTTCTGAATCATTCATGGATGGCGTCGAAGACCTTCCAATCCAAGAGCGTGAGCCTTGATGCCTCGTTTCATGCTCGATACAGACACTTGTTCCTACATTATGAAGCGCTCAGACAAGAACGTGCTCGAGCGACTGCGGCAAGTACAAGTGAGCGAGGTGTGCATCTCAGCTATCACAAAATCAGAACTGTTGTACGGAGTTGGGCTCTCGCCGCACCGCCTGCAGGATGAATCCGCTCTCAACGCGTTTCTTACTTATCTCGAGGTGTTGGATTATCCCGATGAAGCCGCGCAACACTATGCGAGTATTCGCGCTCATCTAAAGATCCGGGGAACCATGATCGGTGCGAATGATCTTTTCATAGCGGCTCACGCCCGCAGCTTGGGATTAACATTGGTTACGAACAACACCAGTGAGTTCGGGAGAGTCGAAGATTTAGCGCTTGAGAACTGGACGTTGAAGAGCTAAGAACAACCTGGTTCAGTTGTCAGATGCAGCGCGTCAATCCTTCCTTTTACAATTGAAATTTAAGTCAGAGAGGAGCCGAACGGCCCTGTGCTCTACCTCACCCGCAAAGCCGAGTTCGCCGCGTCGCACTATTACAACAATCCGGAGCTGTCCCCGGATGAAAATCGGCGACTTTTTGGCAAGTGCAATAACCCCAACGGGCATGGGCACAACTACGTTCTCGAAGTCACAGTGAAGGGCGAAGTCGATCCGCGGTCCGGGTTCGTGGTCGATCTGAAGCAACTTAAAGAGATCATGAATCGCGAAGTACTTGACGCCATGGACCATCGTTTCCTGAACAAAGAAGTTCCAGAATTCGCCACTCGCATTCCAACCACCGAGAACCTCGCGATCGCGATTTGGCAGCGGCTTGCGCCGAAACTGACGAAAGCCCAATTGCACCGGGTGAGAGTGTATGAGAACCATGATTTGTTTGTGGATTTTTACGGAGAGGAATAGGAATCGGGTGATTTGGTAATTGGGAAATTGAAGATCGCGAGCACGCCTGCAGCTTGCCTTTTAATTACTCAATTTACAAAGTTCCCAATTTCCCAATGTCCAAGGCTTACCTATCTCGACGATACCGATTCTCTGCTTCTCACCGGCTGCACAGCGACCACATGTCGGAGGCGGAAAACCGGGCTACCTACGGCAAGTGCAACAATCCGCACGGCCACGGACACAATTATGTGCTGCAAGTGACTGTCAGCGGACAGGTTGACGGAAATGGCATGGTCTGCAACCTAGTCGATCTCGACGAATGCGTCCAAAGCGAGGTTGTAACCAAATTCGACCTGGAAAATCTGAATATGTGTAAGGAGTTTAAGGATGCTGTGCCAACAACGGAAAACCTGTGCACCGTGATCTATGACATTTTGAAGCAAAAGTTCACGCACGCGCATCTCGAAAGAGTGCGGCTGGAAGAGACGATGATGAACTCATTCGAAATATCCAGCTCTTAGCGATTAGCTCTTAGCGGTTAGCCCTTAGCTCTTAGCAAAAGCAGTTGAATTACGCTAAAAGGCTAAGAGCTAAAAGCTCATGGCTACAAAAACCGAAATCCCGACCCTGACCTCTGCAACTTTTGAAGATTTAGTTAAGGAGATGCTGGTCCGCCTTGGCGAAGAGCCGGAACGCGAGGGACTCCTGCGCACGCCCGAAAGAGTACAGAAGGCATTTAAGTTCCTCACCAAAGGCTATGACGAAGACCCGGAAACTTTGCTCAAGAATGCCCTCTTCACCGTCAACTATGACGAAATGGTTATCGTGAAGGACATAGAAATGTTCAGCCTGTGCGAGCACCACATGCTGCCATTTTTCGGCAAGGTGCACGTGGCTTACCTTCCGAAAGGGAAAGTAATCGGGTTGAGCAAGATCCCGCGATTAATTGAGATTTTCTCCCGCCGGTTGCAAATTCAGGAACGACTGACAACCCAAATCGCAGAAACGATTCAGAAAGTAATCCAGCCCCAGGGCGTCGGGGTTGTTATCGAGGCGCGCCACCTTTGCATGATGATGCGCGGAGTAGAAAAACAGCACTCAGCGGCGGTCACCTCTTCCATGCTGGGCAGTTTCCGCGAAGAGCACGAGACCAGGACAGAATTCCTGTCGCTCATCCGGCAGCGGCCCAACGGAGTCTAGGCTGGTTGGGTCATGCGTTCGTAGAAAGCATAAGGATCGATTTCCTCCGCCTGTTGGGATGTAAGTAGTTCGTACTAAGATCTTCGTCCCCACGGGCCGGGGTACCATCGAATTTCCTCCCCTGCTGAAAATTCAGCTTGCCTTAATCGGGATCATCGAGTAACTTTTTTGCACTTGGTGCCTCTCACCTTTGGGCTCCCGGGAGCGACTATGCGGCTCCGCCTGGTTCGACTGGTCACGTTGGGATTTTTTGGGCTTCTCGCACTTCCCGTTTCGTCGCAAATCCTTCCCATAAGCCCGAGCGCTGGCTCGTCTCTTGCCGCCTCACCACCGACAGCCATCCGGTCCTATCACGATCACAGCATTCGTGATATCGGTTCCATCGGCAGCCGGAACATCGGTTGTGGTCGCGGCATCGGCAACTGGTACAGCCTGGAACATCAGATCGCAATGGGCAAGCAGTACTCCGATCAAGTGGAGGCCACTTCGCAGCTCATAACCGATCCAGAAATTACCGAGTACGTGAATCGCATTGGGCAGAACCTGGTTCGCAACTCCGATTCCCTGGTTCCCTTCACCATCAAAGTAATCGACTCGGATGACGTCAATGCGTTCGCGCTTCCGGGCGGGTTCTTCTATGTGGACTCAGGGCTAATTCTGGCGGCCGATAATGAGGCTGAGCTCGCCGGAGTAATGGCGCACGAGATCGCCCACGTCGCTGCCTGCCACATGGCCCGTCAGAATACTCGCGGCAAGATGCTCAACATGGCGTCGATTCCGCTCATGATGGTCGGCGGACCCATCGGCTATGCGGGATATGAGGCTCTGACTCTCGCGACTCCATTCACCTATCTGAAGTTTTCCCGCCATTTCGAATCCGAAGCGGACTATCTTGGCGTGCAGTACATGTACAAGGCGGGCTACGATCCGCAGGCGCTGACCGGATTCTTCGAAAAAATCAAGAGTCTCGAACGTGGCAAAGAGAGCGTCGTCGCCAAGGCTTTCCGCACCCATCCGCAAACACCGGACCGGATCGAGAAGACCCAAGCAGAAATCAATACGCTGCTTCCGCCACAATCCGAATATAAGGTGGACACCTCGGATTTTGAAGACACGAAAACACGGCTGGAAAATCTGGAGAACCGTGGCCGCTTGCAGTATGAGAAGTCGGCGCACCCCACACTGCGCCGCAGAGAACCTTCGCCATCGGGACAGAACTAAGGCTCATGCTTTGTTGGGACGCATGAACTCTCAATCGACAGCAGAGAGTTGCGCAGGTTACGGCGCGAACCTTCCGGTCGCCAAGTCTTTCACCAGCTCGAGGTCCGCTTCGAGAAAATCGTAGGAAGGTAACTCACCCGGCTCTGCCCAGCGAATGTCGCGAAAGATGCGGTTCTCAAGTTCACCCGAATACTCCTGGACATCGTAGAAACGCAACTCCACGCCATTGCCGTTCGGATATTCGTGCTTGAAACGAGAAACCTCGTCGCCGACCACAGCATGAATGCCGAGCTCTTCTTCTAGCTCTCGCCGCAAAGCATCGCGAGGTTGTTCGCCTTCTTCGATCTTGCCGCCGGGAAACTCCCATTTTAGAGGCATGGTCTGGTGGCGAGTACGCTGGCAGACGAGCACCCTGCCACTCTTCCAGATCAATGCTGCGACCACACGTTTCATAAAAATTGAGTAATTGGGCAATTGGGTAATTGAGAAATTGTAATAGTCAGCGGCAACAAGGCGATTTCCAAATTACCCGATTACTAAATTACACAATTACTCAATGCTTTCGATGCGCCGCAATCCGCCAACCTGTGGAAAGCGCTCCGGATGTATGGCTGCCGCCAAGGCCTGCAGCCCAGAGACCAACGTCGAGGCAGGAGTGTTCAAAAATTCGTCTCGAATGCAGTACACGCGCCTGTTTTTTGCAGCAGGCAGATTTTCCCAGTCTCGCCAGCGAATGATCTTTTCGAGTGGGACCCGATCGTCCACGCCGCACCACGCTGCGATAATCACGTCGGGGCGCAATTCTTCGACGTCGGCGAACGAAATTTGTTTTCCGGGATTTCCAACAAACTCCCCTCCCGCTGCTTCAACCAATTCGGCAACCCAGGCTTGCGAAGCGATCAGCGGCTTGCCCCATTCTTCGCAGAACACCCGCAGTCTGGACAAATCTTTCGTACGTGAGCGCACGGAATCAATTTCACTCCGCATATTCTCGATCACTCGCTCTCCTTCGCCGTTGGCATTCATTACTCCAGCTATGACTGCAATGTCGGCATAAACATCAGCCAAAGACTTTGGCGCCAGACCCAGAAACCGCGCACCGCATTTCATGATCTCAGCCAGCGCTTTTTCCTGATAAGGAACCGAAGCGATCACAAGGTCAGGCTTCAGCAGCGCAATTTGCTGAGCCTGCGCGGTCCATGAATCTGCTACGGTGCAGACCCCCTCAGTGATTTCTGGACACACATCCCGGCAATATTTTGTGCAGCCTGCGAGCGAGGAGAGCTTCCCGACATCGCGAAGAGTTACCGATGCGCTCGGCTGTAGGGAAACTACGCGCTTTGGGTGATGGCTCACTCAATAAGGGTACGACACTGGAGAAAAACCCCGAACGAGACCAAAATCTTCACCACAGAGGACACGGAGAGCACAGAGGAAAACTCAAAGCTATCCCAGCCATTGCGGATTTTGATAGGTCCCATCAAAGTTGTGCGTGGTTTTGTATTGCTCGTATTCGCCTTTGGCGGCGGCGGGAGCCGTTTTCGCCAGCACGGCCGCGACCTCGTCCTTGCTCAGAGGTTTGAAGCTGCGCGCCGCATCCATTGCCTGGCGAAGAATCTGCATTGAATCGCAGCCGGTAATCACCACGCTCGTTGGAAGGTTCATGGCATAGTGCAGGCACTCTACCGGAGTCGCGGTTTTGCTGTGCAGGATGATCTTGTCACCCATCGGCTTCATTCCAAGCACACCAATTCCGTGCTTTACCAGGATGGGCAGAGTTTTCTTCTCGAAACTTTCGAAGTGCGCATCCATTACATTCAGCGGCATCTGCACCGCATCGAAAATGAAGTTGTGGGCGAATGCAGTTTCGAGCATTTTGTTGTGAAAGTCCGGACTCTTGTGGCCGGTGAATCCGATATATCGAACCTTGCCCGCCTTCTTCGCTTCGAGCACCGCCTCCATACCGCCGCCAGAGGCGAAGATGCGGTCAGGATCCGTGGGTCGAATGACCTCGTGGAATTGCAGAAGATCGATGTGGTCAGTCTGCAAACGCCGGAGCGAATCGTTCAGTTGTTGCGTGGCCGCAGCTTTCGTCCGCCCATCAATCTTGGTCATCAGAAACGCTTTTTGCCGATAACCGTCGCGCAGGGCCTTCCCCATGCGCACTTCACTCTCGCCGCCGTTGTAGTCCCAGCAGTTGTCCAGGAAGTTCACGCCGCTATCGAGGGCGGTGCGAATGATGCGGATCGCTTCCTGTTCATCGACGGATGGCGCTCCGATGTGGTATCCCCCTATGCCGATCATCGAAACCGATTCGCCGGTCCGGCCTAAAGTACGGTGAGGAATTGCGGAATCTGAAGCATGAGTGACTTCGGGAGTTAGCGATGCGGCAAAGCTTGCGATGGCCGATTTCCTAAGGAAGTCTCTGCGGTCCATGAATGCCTCCAGTAGCACTTGGATGCAAATCTACGGAAGGAACAAAGCTGACGATACTCTGAAACGTTACTCGGTTTGGCATTTATTTCTGCTGTTCCGCGATCCACTCCTCAACCTGTTTGTCGAGAACATCGAGCGGCAAAGGGCCGCTGCCGAGAACTTCATCGTGAAACGCGCGAATATCGAATTTGGCCCCGAGTTTCTGTTTGGCGTCTTCGCGCAATTTCAGAATCTTGAGCTGCCCCAACTTGTACGCCAACGCCTGTCCTGGCCAACAAATATAGCGGTCGACTTCGGTCTGGACGTTAGGTTCATCCATCGCGGTGTATTTATGGAAATACTCGACCATCTGATCGCGCGACCAGTGTTCGGAGTGTACTCCTGTGTCGATCACCAGCCGAATATCGCGCCACATCTCATTTTCGAGGCGGCCGTATTCGCTGTACGGGTCTTGATAACGGCCTAAATCTTTCGCCAGCCGCTCAGCATAGAACGCCCAGCCTTCAACATACGCCGTGTAGCTCCCGTAGCGGCGAAACGCGGGCAGGTCTGGCAATTCCTGGGCCAGAGAAATCTGCAAATGATGGCCGGGAATTCCTTCGTGGTAAGCAATGGCCTCCACGTTCAACAGTAGCCGGTGCTGCGGGTCCCATTCATTCACGTTGATGTGACCCGGGCGCGAGCCGTCCGCTGTGCCCGGGGAATAATCGGCTGGAACGCCGGCCTCCGCCCGAGATGCTTCCATCGGTATGGCCACCAACTTGGCCTTGGGTAGATGACCAAAGAGCTTCGGCAACTCGGGCTCAATGTCATACACGTACTTCGCGTAAAGATCCAAAATCTGCTCCCCCGAAGTGCCATACAGTTTTCGGTCGTTCTTAATGTGCTCATTAAAGCTGGCAAGATCGTGGAATCCAAACTTCTGCGCGACGGCAAGCATTTCGGCTTCGGTCTGGTGCAGCTCTCTGAGACCGATCTCATGAATTTCATCGGGACTCAGATCAGTGGTCGTCATTCGGCGAATCGCGTAGCGATATCGAGCGTCTCCATCCGGAAGCGCCCAGACACCGGGATCGGTCCTGCCATGAGGCGCGTAATCATCGTGCACAAATGTGGCGAATTTCTTGTAGGCGGGAATAATTTCCGCTGCGATCACGCTGAGCGCTTCTTCGCGCAGGTGTTTCTGGTCATTAGCCGCAACACTGGCGGGAAATTCCTTGAGTGGTCCATAGAAAGGACTGCTCTCGCCGGTTTTCGAGGCAACCGCCTCCGCCTGCCCGGAAACTTTTTCGAGCAGATAGCGCGGCGGCATGAGGCCATCGCCCAATCCCTGTCGCATATTTGCCGTCGTCTGGTCGAAAACGCGCGGAATCTGGCGCAAGCGGGAAAGATAGTTTTCGTAATCCTGCAGGTTGTTGAAGGGAGTCAAGGTGATCAGATCGGGAAGTTCAATCTGCGGCCCGCCGCGCTGGTTCACCGGCATTTCCCAGGGCTTGAACTGCGCGCCTTCGATCTGTTCCCGCAGCTCGCGAATCATCAACTGAAGGCTTAAGGAATCCTGGTGCGAGAGCCCGGAAGTATCCAGACCCTCGAATTGCTTCAAGAACTTACGGCGCTGGTCAAGGTCGGACTGGTAAAACTCGGGCGAGACGTCGCTCAGGCGATCGTTGTAACGGTTATCGCCAATGGAAGTCGCGAGCTCGGGACTGGAACGCAACTCGTACTGCCACTCTTCGTCGAGCAAGGTCGCCAGCTGCTGGTGATGAAGAGAGCCTTGCGATGTTTCCTGTGATGCCGGATTTTCTGATGCCTGATCTTTGATGAACATCGCCGCAAGAAGACTAACTACCGCCAGGGGCATCACGATCCGGGAAAACGAGACGACCATAGAGATGAATCTCCTTTAGTCCAAGTCTGAATCGTTTCTTATATTGGCTCTGTAGTGAAAAGACAAGCCGGAAAGATTGGAGCGGGAGACCGGGATCGAACCGGCGACATCCAGCTTGGGAAGCTGGCGTTCTACCGCTGAACTACTCCCGCTCAAAACGGCAGCAAGTTAATGATAACACCAGAGTTCCGAACTTTGTCCACCGTCATTCACGCCGATGCTTGCACCCGCAATGGCACCCGCAATGTTGCAGTGGGCACGATGTGCTGCGCGTAGTTGTCGAGCGCAGCCCGTTTCTGCTTCTTCGACGAGTGCGCGTAATAGAGCGTCATGTCCATTTGCGAATGGCGCATGATCGCTTGAACCACAGCCGGGTTCTGCTGCTCATCCATCAAGAAGGAAGCAAGGCTGTGCCGCCCGAGGTTGTGAAAGCCAAATCGCCCCACTCGGTCTCCTTCCTTGCTGAACAACTCGCCATTCTTCTCGACCAAGATTCCCGCGCGGATCGCAGCCGGCCGGATGTAATCCTGGACGAGCATGGTTGCGGTTCGTGGTTTCTCGCCGTCGAGTTTGATTGACGGAAAGACGTAATCATCGTCAGCGGTATACATGCTTGCGCGCTTCCACGAGGCGATAACCGACAGCGCAAGCTGGGGAACCTCGACTCGGCTGCGACTGAGCTTGGTCTTGGCGCCGTCCTGTATAGTGCTGCGAACGAAGGTCTGCCGAATTTTGGCATACCCTTTGTCCCAAACGATGTCACGCCACTGTAATCCGAGAGCTTCAGAGATTCGGAATCCGCATGTGGCTACCAACAACGCGATCTCATACTCGCCGCTGTTGCCCTTGATCGCAGACAAAAGCTTGAACGTGTCCTCCACTTCGAGTGCGAGAGCTTCGTAGTTAGTCTCTTGCGAAAACTGCGGTCCCTTGACTCGCGTACAGGGATTTGAGGATTGGAAGCCGTTAGTACCTTGGACGAACTCGGGAATGAGTTCTTCGGATTTCGCCCACTCGAAAATATGTGACATCCTGCCCCGGTATTTGCCGCGGGTGCAATTGCTGATATCGAGGCTTAGTAGCCACGATTTCAACTCTGAGGCTTTGATGCTTATCGCAACCGCATTCGTCCATTTGGGCATGAGCACGTTTCGGATCACTTGTTCGTAAAGATCTTTCGTTGATTGTTTGTTGAAGGGATACCTGGCGAGATACTTCTCGGCAAGTTCCCCAAAGGTGGTCCTTAAAGGGTCAGTGTTCACGATCTGCTTGTCCAGTCCGAGTTCACCAACCTTGGCCCATGCGGTTTTCTCATCCATGTTCGCGGAACCGATAGCGCGACTCCGTTCCAGGCCTTCCGCATTGCGCCAGCAAAACAACGTTGCACCCTTTTTACGTCTCAACCAGCCTTTACCACTCCCCTTGACCATCGATTTATCCTCGCTGGTCTCGGGGTTGCCGGTCATTATTATCGCGTGGACGGGTTCTGATACCAAGTGATTGTTCAGTTATCAAGCGCTGGGAAATGGCCTGATCGATTTCGCTCAGCTTGTATCGATAGATTTTTCTCGAGGCAGTTGGGTCAATAGGATGACCAGGTAGTTTTCTCTCGCGAGTCAATTTTAGGACTTCACGTCGGGTAAGGCTCAGATGTTCTGCGACACGCAGAGCGTTAACGTACGGCTCCCGTGAAGCTATTTTCGTTAAAGGCTCATCCGCGTTTGGAACGAATCCACTTTTCGATATCAGAGGCGCGGAATCGCCAAAGTTTTCCGATATGGATGCCATAAATCTCTCCTATTCGAGCCATGCGTTGCAAAGTCTTTGGATGGATTTTCAGTAACGCAGCGGCTTCGTCAGAGTCGAGCAATGGTTCAAATGCCTCGTTGTAATCGGCTGCGCGTTCGGATGGGGTCTTATCAACTTCGGGCATTTACGTACTCCTGACGAAAGGCAGACATGATGGGACACGTCGCGCGTATTCGGCGTATCCCGGCAGGTTGGCTCTGAGGAACTGATCTTCAAATCTGGCGCGGTGGAAAATCATAGCGATGAAAACCGCGGCAGGAAATAGGGTCAGCCAGGAACCAATCGCAACAGCGCTTGCCGGAACGGAAACACACATGGCGAGATAGCCCGGATGTCGAATGAATTGGTACGGGCCGGAGTGGATGAGCCTATGGCGTTCTCCTTGGAGGTAAATGCTGGGTGAGAAGAAATTATTCGCCGCCATCGCCCACGTCTGGAGAAAACTGGCGAGTATAAATGTCGCAAGAGCTAGCCATCGAACTGACTGAGAAACGATGCAAATCGGTACTCGGCCAACGCAGAAAGCTGCGGTCGTCAAAGTCAGCAGGAACAGAATTCGCGGACCGAATTGGAGATGAAATGGGCCGGCATCTAGCCCGGGATGTGTTCGTTCTCGGGCGAGCTGTGGATCGACGGCAAGCATCGTGATTAAAAGCACGAGGGAGTAGGCGATGAGGTAGGCGCGAAGCGAAGGGATCTTCGTACTGCCTGCTGCAGAAAACAGGAGCGTAGAGAGCAGGGTTGTTGTTATTCCCCATCGGCAAATCGTCCGGAAGAGGCATTGGAGATCGCGCTTCATGATTGTTCCTCGCGCACGACCTGCTCAAAGGAGTAACGATCTTGCCCAGGGTTGTAGCCGACGATCTTCAATACTTCGGATATGAACCTGCGCCCTTGTCGGCGCTCGATGTAAACGAGCAAGTTCAGCGAATCGGCGATATTGCTCTTGATTGCGCGATAGGGCAGCTCGACATTGCTCTGCAAGACACAGCTCGTGAACCGGCTGAGGGCCTGGTGCCCAGAATTGGCGTGGACGGTCGAGATCGTACCGGAGTGTCCGGTGTTCAGCAGTTGAAGTAGATCGAAAGCCTCCGCGCCGCGAATTTCCCCGAGCAGTATCCTGTCAGGCCGATGGCGCAGACTGGCCTTGAGCAAGTCGCGTATGGTCACGGCAGGAAGGCCGTTCTGTTCGCGTCGTGCTTCAAAGCGCACGAGATTCGGAGTGTGGATTTGAATTTCCGCGGTGTCCTCGATCACGAGGAGGCGTTCGTGTTCGGGGATGAAATTCGCAAGTAGGTTTAGCAGCGTGGTCTTCCCGGTGCCGGTTCCGCCTGAGATCAGGATGTTCTGACGGTCTCTAACCGCAGTTTTTAGGAGTTCGGCGACCTGGGCAGTCATCGTGCCAGTGTGAATCAGCTCTTCCATTCCAAAGTGCTTGGCATTGAACTTCCGTATCGTGAGTGTTACGCCATTTAAGCTGCACGGCGGAATGACAGCGGCAACGCGGCTACCATCGGGCAGGCGCGAATCGAGGATCGGTTTTTCTTCTGAGATGTCGTCCCCTAAGCGTCGGGCAATATTGCGGACGGCAACGTCAAGCGACTTCGCAGTCAGTGCCTGCGTCGGTACACATTCGATAACGCCAGTCCGTTCGATAAAGACGCGGTCTGGGCCATTCACCATGATCTCGCTGATTTCAGGGTCAAGGATGAGGTGCTCGATGGGCCGCAAGAATGGCAGGATCAGCTCGAATCCGGTTGTGGCGCCAGTGGTGGTCATTAGAGTTCTCCATCGGCGAGCTGGCGGAAATACGACTTGTTCACGTCGTTGTAGTAGGGCTTGAGATACATGAATACGGGTGGCTGTGGATTCAAACCGTCATAGGCGAGCGTGACAGACTGGGCATTCTTGAGTTCGGTAAAAGTTTTGAAGTCGAAGCGAAAGTCGCTCAGGGTGTTGTAGCTCTTGGATGTGGTGACATTTGCCCGGTGCGCGATGGCCTTACCCGTCCAGAGGCTCACGCGGGCATCATGCCCGCTTTCTGAGATGTTGTAGTTGACCTTCCATCGGTCTTCCTTGCCGCACAGTTCGCTGGCGATTTTGGCCGAGAATTCATCTGACAAGGCCAGGAAGATCTTTGTGCGAAAGGTCTGTAGCAATGTTCGCCATGTCTCACCCGGCAACGTCGAGCGCAAGGAACTAATGCTCTGGGTGGCAACGATGGGAATGCACTTGGCTTGGCGGGACAGGGCGAAGAACTTCTCGTCGCCATTCGGGTCGTTCTCGCCTACGGTGGCGAAGTGCTGGTACTCGTCGCAGATGAAGAATGCTTGCCGGAAGTATTTTTCTTTGTTGTCCTCGATCATCGGAATGCGATTGAGCATGGCACGCTGGAAGTCGAGCTTCATCATTACGCCAATGGCTTTGGCGAGACCTGGGTTGAGCGAGATTGGGAAGTTCAAGGCACACACTTTCCCGGCTTCGATCAGCTCCGAGAATGGCGGCAGTGGGCGGCCATGCTTTCCATCGATGTTGAGGACTGGGTCATAGCATTCCTTCGGCGGACAGAAAGTGCGCTTGACCATCGGATTGTCATCGAAGAGCGAGAGGAACACCGAGATGCCTTCGACAATGGACGTGCGCAGCTTGTTTTCGATTCTGCGCCAATCGTTATGGAACCAGCGCTTCACGCCATCGAGAATCTCGCGGTTGATCGGATCAATAGATTGATTCGACTCGTCGGTCTCCACGCCAAACACAATGTTGGATGCGCGCAGGGCTTCCTCGAGCGTGGATGATTGCGCAGCTTTGTAACCTTTCAAAGCCGAGTCGTGGGCAAAGCCGAACTTCTCCAGTTCTGGATGATCCAGAAATGTTTCTGAAGCAATTACGCAGTGGCTCTGGACGGCTAGCATCCGTTCGGCTTCCTGGATTCGCGATTCGAGTAGGTCAGGGTTGATCGCGCATTCGTAGACATCAAATAAGGTCACGTAATCGTAGGCGACCTTGTGAAGCTGAATGATGAACTTCACTAGGTTCGTGTACGCCTGTTGCCAGAAGGGTTCCTTGCCGCGCCCGAAGAGATTGTTTAAAAGCGATGCGATGTTATAGGCCAGGGCATAGGCGTCGAGGTCGTTATAGAGCGGGTTGTAGCGGTACTCGGCATTCAGGTTGACTTCGACGTAATCCTCTTCGCGTCCGTACTTCTTGAGAATTTGTTTGATCTTGTGGCAGAAGTCGCCTTTGACTTCGAGCACCAGCCCGCCCATGCGCTGCTCTGGATGGCCCGATCTATAGGCAATGAGTTGTTCGGCATAGGGGTACATGCAACCGCTGGTCTTGCCGGTGCCGATTGCTCCGAAGATCGCAATGCCGGTAAAGAGTCCTCGTTCGGTTATGGTCAGCCAGTAAGGATTCGGCGAAGGAACTGGCTTGCGTGGGTCATGAACTTCGCCTAAGACGAGAAATAGTTCGTTGCGTCTGGCTGGATCGGGGTACGGTGGCAGCGGCATGGGTTTGAGCTTGCGTGTGGGCCGATAGGCAAAGACGTACAAGCCCGGAGAGCACGAGGGAGTAGGCGATGTAAGGAGTGGTAAATAGAAAAAGGGTGTAGCTGTACTTGAAGAACAGGTACACGATTGGCGCTCGCAACTCGATCAAATGCAGCATGAGGTCGTCTTCGGGGAATGGCATACGGGAATAGAGCGCGATGCCCGTAGCACAGGCGAGCAAATAGGCAACTACGCCCTTTGAGGCAAGCGCACGTTGAATCATCGCTCCCCTCCGTTGTTCGGTCGCTTCGGAGCGGGATGCTCTGCCAACCATTGCTTGAACTGTGAGTCGCGCTTGAAGATGAACTCCAGTGCCTGGCCGACCACGTGGTCTAGCTTGGCCGTGCCGATAAATTCCGCGTACCGTTCTGCTGTTTGAGCAAGCGATTCATCGAGGCGTAGATAGAGCCTGCGCATCGGGACTTGTGGGTCAGGTGGTTTGAGCAGTGGCATTGATGTTCCTCCTTCACACGCGGCAAAAACCGAACGAGCACAAACAAGGCTCGACATCATGGGCGGGCGCGACCCCCACAGCCCCGGAGGGGATTTGAAAAAATGGGGTCGCGCCCGGCCATGATGTGGTTTTTGCCGCGTGCAATTTGGTGTAAGGGTTCATCGCTTTGGCCTTTTGTCAGAAGTGGTTAGCTTTCTCCTTAACCGAACGAGAATCAGAACGAGATGCAGAACGTGCTCCGGGGCCGACAGTTCCGCTTTCAGCGCCGAATTCGACGTCAAAAATTTGGTAATCGCGGGGTAGCAGATGGGTACGAAAGGTGGCTTTTCGGGCCAGTGGAAGCCGACTTAAGACGGTTTCGGGCGGCTGATGTTTTGGTTCTTCGGATAGCCATTGTTGATAGGCGGACTCAGTCTGCTCGTCGCGATAGCGCTGGTTTCCCAGGCGCAGCAAATCACGGTCGAGCCGAGTCAGCAGGTGGTGTTTTTCTTCCTCCCATAGACGGCGAAGGCGGAAGTAGCGGGCGATAGACCGCCTCTCCGCCGCGCCGGATTCCTCAAAGAGATTGCGGAAAAATCGCTCGGCTGAGCTGAATCGTCTCGGCGTCGCTGCCGCGTAAACGAACTCGAAAGCCGGCAAGCGTCGCAGCAGGTTTTCGTAATTCCGAAGATGAGTTTTGTATGCGAGTAGGCTTCTACTAGGAGTGTCGCAGTAAACGAATATGGGAGTCGAGTTTGCGCCCGTAGGTGTTGATTGGGGAGATACATAGATCGGGAACCGATCCACAAAGTAGCGTTTGGTTCCTGCATTTGCCTTAATCCCTTCATATGTGCGTCCAGGAAGGACAGCTTGCGGAGTGTCGAATTTTTCTTTGAAATAAGCAACTTTCTCTGCCTCGGTTTCGAGGTATTCGAGGTCAGGATGGGCGAGAACGAAATCGAGAATTAGAAGGCGGATGCGAATCAGTTCGGCAGAGAGACGGCGACGGTTGCGGAGGTTTTCACGGTCAATCGCGCCGTAGACTTTGCGGGAGAAGAGGTTGTAAACCGCAGTTCGGTAGGCGCAGGTCATGGCCCGCAGGTGGCCGAGCCGGATGCTTTTGGAAGTGAATTCGTGGACGCTCCAGCCTTTGGTTGTGTCCGTGAAATCAAGGTACTGTTGAAGCGTGAAATAGCCGGAGTGCGTAGCTACCAGATAGACGAACCTTGCTTCTTGCTCGGTGTAGCCAAGGTCGCATAATGCCGCGAGGTACTCTGCCCGAATGGTCATAACGAGAGCACCTCAAGCATGATTTCCGGGTCAGAAATTGCGGGACGAAGCCGCGCCTGATCTTCGGGAAGGCCGTACATCCGAAAGCCGGTCTGGGCTTTCCGGGCGAGTCCGCTGCGGTGATAGCCTCCGGTGACCAGTTCAAGATCGACCCTCGCTGTTTCTTGATCCGGGCCCTCGTATTCGAGGCGAAGGTCGGGCAGGCAGATACGGCCGTTAACAATGGGCAGGTGGTGCTCTTCGGCAATCTCCTGCTTGCGTCTGGTCTGTTCTTCGGCAGGAAATGAATGCAGTCGGGCGAGTTTTTGATTGACCTCCCTCTTAAGTTCAAAGTCGAGAATAATGCGCTGAACCTTGCCGCCTTCGCGCCAGATCCTGGCGGACTCCTGCTGATAGAGGCGATAAATCGCAGCATTGTGACGAGCTTCTTTGGGCTTCACGAATCCCTGATACAACGCCTGACGGGCATCGGCGGTTGCGTTGGGATGGGCTTCAAGGAAGCGATGCGCGTCTTTGCTCAGCGTGAGGTATGAAACATTCTCGGGGTAAACGGTGCGCCTCCGAAGGAGTCCCTGACGTTCCAGATTGTCCAGATCGCGGCGTGCTTCAACCACGTTGCCGTGATAACGATGAGTGATGAGGTCATTCAGGTTTAGAGCGCGAAAGGCCCCAATTTCTGTGAGCGTTTTGATCTCCGAATCGCGCAGAGCATAGTTGCGCTGCCGATCAAAGCGGTGTGTTGTGCGCTTGTCGCGCCCGCGTTCAATGGGTTGCGGCTCACGTATTTCTCTTCGAACGGGTTGCTCTTGATTGGCACTGCCGCCCGACGCTCCTTGGCCGCGCAGATTGAAATCATCACGAGATCCACTCGATTCCTGTGAGCGAGGAACGGTTCTGCTGTTGAGCTCCTCAGGTTCATAATCGCGATCGTAGCGGGACATCAGTTGAGCTCCTGTCGGTGCAAATGTGGCGGCATTGGGGTGCGACCGGCATTCAATTCGCGGTCGAAATGGGCGAGCTTTCGCCCGGTGTCTTTCAGGAAGAAACGGCGGGCGAATGTGAATGACGCGCCAGCAAGATTCGTGAATAGGACGGCTGTATAAACGAGAATTGCAGTCCCATATTGATGAAGCAGCAGATAGCGGTATGGGATTAAGAAGCGCAGTTCGTTCGTGAGAAAGAACACGAGCGCCAGGGTCAATCCGGTGGCCGCAAATAGCGCGTTCGAAATCATTGCCCAGCCTCGCTGGTGAACGCCTGGTCCTGGCGAAAGTAGGTAATGGTAAGTCCCAACGGGTTCACCGGAATCAGTTCGTTCGGGACCTGGTCTTTGAACATGAAGAGGAAGTTCGACGTGTATAGGGTCTTTTTAATGACGGAGTGATCGGCTGGCGCGTACTCGACCAAGTAGAAGTCAACCGACGCCCGATACGGCGCTGAGGTCATCGGCTGTAAGGCAACCTTCTCGACATCCACGTCCACTTCGGGAGATGACGGATTATTCAGAAATGAGTTGATGGTGTCATCTTTCCTGTATTGCTCCATGATGTCGTTAGCCAGTTTGCCGTCGAGGAAGTAGAGGGCTTTGGTGAAATCGTCGTGAATGGTGTAGCGGTTTCGGCGGAAATAAAGCCGGCAAAACTCTGACAGAAAATACTTGGCCTCGCGGTCTCCGGGATGATATTCGAGACTCTTGTAGTCAACTGCCTGCGCCCTGCCAAGCTCGTCAATACGGATGACTAAAGGCCGGAAATCTCGGAAGGTGCGGATGGTTCTGAGGTTCAGAATGACCAACCCGAGCACGGCAAGACAAAGCAGGGCCACAGCGATTCTGAGGTAGTTGCTCGTGACTACGGCATCGCCGTATTTCTCAAGATAAAGTTGCCGAGTCTCACTGAATTCATCGCTACTCATGACAGCACGTACTCCACTAAATCAATCGAGGACAGCCCCGACATGCCGCTGAAGATGTGGCTGGTGAGGGCTGGAACTTTGAGCAGGCAGTACACACCGCCAAGGAAAACTACAATCAGCAGGCTTAATAAAGTGACCGGATCAGGAACGGGAAAGAATGGCGGCTGGGTCAGAACATAGATGACCAGATTGCCGATGACGAACATCGTGGCAGCGGCAATCACCTGATAAAAGGCATACTGCATGAAGCATTTGAGCCATCCCCAAAACAGCCATTCGAGCTTGGGAACAATAAAGAAGGGGACGAAAATCGGGCCGACCAGAATGCAAATGGCCTGCGCAACGAAGCCGTAGGCAGTAATTATGATCGCCACTGCTTGCCAGAGCGCCATGATGATGAGGTCGAGGATGTACGCCACATTTCCGGCAATATCTGTGATCCCTGGTGATTGGATTTGGCTCTGGTAGCGGCTAATCGCATCCGATGCATTCTGTAGTTGTGCGCCAGCAATGATCGTGCTCAGGTACTCGGTTTGATCGATGATGAGGTGGTAGAAGCTGCGCCCAATGCCAGGAATTGGCACGTCGTAGTACTGAGTCATGGCGTAGCCAAAGGCGATCATCAGGACGAGGCTGGCGAACTGCCCAAAGTGAAAACCCGAGCCGCGGTCGCCTGCTGCGAGTGCCGATTTGAGTCCAAACCAGACGATCATGATGGTGGCGAGGGAAAGGAACATGGCCTGGCCGAGATAGGCGAACTGGCCAATATGCTGCGTGAGCAACTGGGTGATGTAACCAGTGATTGAGTTCATCTGACCCATAGGGGCTGTTCCTTTCCCTCACATCAAAAGCATTACGGCAGGCGGTACGTGTTCAAGGTCTCACCTAGTCCGCCTGTGAGCTGTTGACCGAGTGGCACGGTGGTGGTGCGCCGCGCGATGTCGGCATTGGCAATTACGGCGGCCTGGTCGCGAAGCTGTTTGGCAACAATCGTTTGCTGTTCGAGTAAGGCGACCAGCAGCTTGTTGGTGTCCTGAGAATTTTGCAGGGCAAGAACATTGGTCGCATTTACCTTGTTCAGGACTCCGACTTCGGTATTCAGGTTTGGATTCGACGACAGCGAATCCGCCTGGATGTTCGAGATTGTGTTTGTTGCCTGAACGGCATTGGCACGAATCGCGCCGATCGCTGCCATCGCGTTCTCGGCCGCGCCATCTGTGAGCTCGACCGTTGCCGCATCCGACTCATGGCGGGCAATTTCTGTTGCGGGCATCTGTGACAGAAGGGACGGCGAATAGATTTGAAGCGGTGTGGTTGCCCGCTGATAACCGTTCGTGACGGTCGGAATCGCGCCGGAGTTCACGCCATTGATCCACGGAGTAGCGTTTCCGTACGCATCCTGGGCACTTGCGTAGCGCCACGGCGCCCAGCTCGCGGCATATCGGTTCGCCATATTCGGCAGGCTGCGCGACATCTGGAGCGCCAAGTTGTACTGGTTGAGGATTTGCAAATAGGTCGAGCGCAACTGGTTCAGTTGCTGCACCAATTGCGAGTAGCGGAGAACAGCATTGGCGTAGTTCGTTGGGTCGTAGACGATACCGAAACCGAACTGCGCATGGGCCGAAGGGACACTTGCGCAGAGAGCGACGGCGATCAAAGCAGCAACTACAGCAAACTTCTTCATACAGACAATCCTTCCTTTCAGAGATTGGGTGGCAAGTTGTGGTCGTGGTAGTCGGGAAGGAGCAAGTCGCCAGAGAGATAGATCTTGACGCGCGTGCCTTCCCGAATGGTGACGGTCGGCAAGATATTCAAAAACCGATTGAGCACCTGCTCTCCGGCATCGGCCATGCCGACTCCAAAGCCCTGCCGGATACGGTCGCTCGCGGTTTCATTCAGCAGATTTCCGGTGCCAAGTTGTGCTGCACCTCCGAGAATGCCCAACGCTAAAGATGCGCCAAAGATTTTGGCGTAATGATTGTTCACTTTGTCCTTGAGCGCGGTTGCGCCCTGTTGATCGAGACCCGAAACAGAGGAATGGAATTGATCGAGACTGACGGAATAACGATCGGGCATGATGAGCCGATGGAACGTCACTGCGAGTCGCGCTTGTCCAAAGGTGTCCACCTTTGCGGCCTCGCCGAGTACCTTCGCGCCTGCCGGAATCAATAAGTGCTGGCGATCATGCGAATAAACATCGTCGGAAATTATGCACTCGACTGGACCCGACAAACTTCCATCCAGTCGATTGATGAGCACGGATTCGAGCACCGTGCCCTCAAACAGGGCATACTTCTTTCGAGCATCTGATTTGCTTGCGTTCGCCGCCTCAGGGGCAGTTGTTATGGCGGCGGGTTTTGCACCTTCGGTCGCATTATTTGACATTGCAATGCCAATGCTAGACGTCGGTGAGTTCGATGGAGGAGAAGAAGGAACAATCGCTGGCTGTTGCATTTGTGCGAGTAGCTGGCCTTGGCGGGCGAGTTCGGCGGCAGCCTGAGCAACAAGTGGGTCTTGGGTTGGCAACGAATACGGATTCGGTGCGGCAGCTCCTGCGGGCGCATTGGCGCTTTCGGATTTCCCATCCTTTCTATAGGTCAGCGCGACGTTGTCAGAGAAAAGCGAAAGGTATAGTCGTTTTTGCCGTTCATCTTTTAGTCCGTCCGCTACTGTGGGTTGGTGTTCTCCAGGTTGAGGCAGCGCGGGTACGTAAGCATTGGACGGATACGTACCCGCTGAATTGGGGGAGGTCACCGGAGTTCCGTATGGGCTGGACGGAAAGGGCTGGCCCGGTCCTGGCCTCTCCTCTGCCAATTGCTTCTGTTCACGAAGCAATGCTGCCTCGGCCTGCGGCGCCGATGAACGCTGCGCATCTTCTATATGTTTCTCAAACTCCGAAACTCTTTCGGTATTGAGCGGCAACGGATTAGGAACGGAGTTTGGAGTTTGTGCTGCGACTGGAGTTGGCCGTTTATGACCAGTGAGGGCCATAATCAGCACCATCACGAGTGCCAGACCGACAAGCACAAACGCCTGAAGGTTTTTGGGAACGAGGCCAGCTGGTTTTGGAGCTTTGTCTAAGATTGTGTTCTGTGGGAGTGCTTGCTGCATAACTGCCTCGCTTTGACTCAGTTCTCTTGCGTATTCTGTGCCGTTTGCCGATGAAACGAGACTCGCTTCTTGCCCACCGCGAGATATCCGTCATCCACGATCTTCGGAACGATGTAAACGCCGTTTTCTAGATCGAAGTTGATGAGGTTCGGCTTGCCATCTTTGATCTCGTATATCGCGGGCTTCTCGCGTGCTGCGGACTTGATGTAGGTAAAGCGGTCGTCGTGGTAGATGGCCGACACAAGAAATGGCGCACCAGTAGCCTTCTTATCGAGCTTGTAATCGAATTCCAATTTCGCCGGATAGGTTGCGCGGTATTGCGCCTCCTCCTTTTCCGCACGCTCTTCCGCCTGTTTCGCCTCCTTATCGAGTTCCGCGCGGAGTTCGGCGATTTCGCTGCGGTAGGCTTCGACTTCTGAGGCACGGACGAGCTTCGGCGTGGCAGGCTGTGTGATTCCCGCTTGCTCGGAATCGCGAGTAACAAAGACCTTGAGATCGGGATCGCCATCGTTTTCTTTGCTGACTTCCGTAAGCACGAACGAATACACATGCCCACTGGCAGTGACGAGATTCAGGTTGCTGCGAATGCCCGCCTGTGCGGGATGCAGATAGCAGAGATTGTGAGCCCCATTGATAATCCAGAAATCCTTGTCGCCAGTGGTGAAATCGAGGATTTCTTCATCGGCGGGTAAGACAATCAAGGTCGAAAAGCGCACTTTCGCGCGAATCGGAATGATTTCGGTTTCGGAATACTTCACCACCCGCGCGCCGCCATCGGCAAACACTGGCCGAGCGGGAGCAGCAAGCATGAGGAACAGCAGGGCTGGTACGTACAGTTTCATCGTGATTCTCCGATTGAAGGGTGGTTCAGGTTCGTGCTGGCCTGGCGCTCGGCGGCGAGCACCTCCAGACCATTTTCAAATCCGTATTTGCGAAATGCTTCTTCACGTCGCCGGTTGTCGAAGGGATCATTGGTGTAGAGCCAATAGCTACGCGCATCGACGTTCAAATTCGCGACTTTTGACGAATCTGGCGTCTTAATGAGCATTTGTTGCTTGGGAACTAGTCCGGAAATCAGTTCAATTTCGTGGTCGTTCAGGTGGAATTGACGGCTGTAGAGGTCAAGGTCCATGTCGGGATTGGCGAGAAAGATCTTGGTCGGGCAGCTTTCAAGCAGCACATCGAGGATTTCCGACTTGCGTAGCTCATCGAGCGATTGGGTTGAAAGCACCAGTGCCGCGTTGTGTTTGCGCCAGGTTTTGAGCGCTTCAACGATGTAGGCCAAAATGCGCGGATTTCGCAGAAATACCCAGGCTTCATCAATCAGGAATGCTTTGAATACGTGGCTGATCTGAGGATCGCGAATAATCGCGTCAGCCCGATGCAGGATGTAAAAGAGCAGAGGTTCAAGTAGCTGCGGATATTCGCGCATTCCCTGAAAATCGAAGCACTGGAAGCGCGAGAAGCTGACCGTGTCGTCGGCATTGTCGAATAGGAATCCGAACTGCCCGCCTTGTTTCCACCTGTAGAGACGACCGTCGAGCGAGCGCGGCAGCGTGTGGGCGAGCGTGGTCAGGGTGTGCAGGCCAGCATCTTGCAATTCGTAGAGTGTCTGAATCTGCTCGTACAGCTCGCGTTCTTCTTCGCTCGTGATCGCCGGCTCGCCCTGCGATTCGGCGAGCACGCGAACGAACAGAACAAGAAAGTCGAGGTTGCGCTTGGTCGGTGGGAGTGCAAAGGGATTGATCCTGAATTCAGTTGATTCAAGTCCAACGCGTAGGTATGAACCACCAAAGAGCCGCGTCAGACTCTCGAAGCTGCCACCGAGGTCGAAGATGAAGCTGTAGGGCGAGTATTTTTGCAGATTGGTAATCAAAAAGTTTAGGAGGAATGATTTCCCCGATCCCGTCCGTCCAAGAATGATTGTGTGGGCCACATCCCGGTAATGGAGGTTCAGGAAATATGGAGCTTTGTGATTGGTCTCAAGCAGTGCTAGGTATTCCTGCCCGAGATGATCGTTCGCGACTCGTCCACAGTCGAGCGTGAACAGGAATGAGTAATCGGCGTAATTGGAATTGCTGATGAAGATACGGCGGAGATTGAAAGCCGAGTTGCCCGGCACGGTAGCCAAATAGGCATTGAGCAGGTTGTAGCGTTCGTCGTAAAGCTCCGCGTCATGAATGGCGAAAACTTTGTAGAACTCGGCGCAAGCGGTTTCGAGTTTTGAAAGCTCAAGATCGTAGACGACAACGGTTAACGAGAACTCGCCAAAGTAATTTCCTTTTACTTCAATGTCGGTCAACGCCTGACCGAGTGAGTGAATCTGCGCTTCCTTTGAGTCGTCGACGAGCACGTCCTGAGCAGAGGCGGTCGTTTCGGACGTGTTCAGATAACTCATGAGAGAACGCTTGGTGTTATGAAAGTGTCTGCGCCGTGAATGAATGCGGTTGCGGGTTTTGGCGGTGTCCTCGCGTTTCCATTCGGTGACGACGAAGAAGTTGGCTTCGACCTCTGGCAGTTTTTGGAAGATCAGCGGGAAGCTCTGGGCCGATGGTTCTTTCAGGGTCAAGACTCTGACGTAATGGTCGTCGAGCCGCAAAAATCCCCGATGGCACTCCAGGTGAGAACTGCACAGATAGAAATCCAGAAATGTGTCATGTTTCAGCCGTGCTAGATCGAGCTTTTGCGCGTCAAAGTTAAGGATTCGTTTCAGTACTCGAAAGGCTTCGCTCTTGTCGAGCAGACGAACGGGAACGAAATCGCTGACTTGCAACAGAAAGCTCATAACCTTCTGGTTGAGAGCCGATTGCGCCCGCTGCAATTCATCACCGATGAGAACGATTTCGTTCTTGGCTGAAACGAGCGCTCGTAAATCTTTCCATCGACCGTGAACATCTGGATTGTCGTTGCCGTTTGTTAGCAGCCTCCGAAGTGCCTTTCCCTTCTGAGCCGTTTCCAGCAGCACGACGTAGAAGATTTCGAGCGAATAGAGTCTGTCGGCCTTGCTCTTGAAGTAGGCGATTCGGTTGCGAATGGCGGCATTGACTACGGGATCTTCGTATTCGCGATGCGGAACCGTCGGATGGTTACGTTTGAAGAGATACTGATAGATGCGGCACTGGTCGTCGAGTACCTTAAAAGCCGACTCCAGCCGCCTGGTGTATTGGTCGATTCCGTTTGCGTCCAAACCTTCATAGTCGATTCCGCTCACGGCAAGCACAGCGCCGATATCGCCGCTTTTCGTTAGAAAGAGATGGTCGTCCAGAAAGCCGAGAAGGTTGATTTGCTGGTTCAGTGAACCGGCGTCTCTGTAAGCCTTGAGCGCGTTGGTGAGCTTAAACACGACGCGGCCTCCGAATGACCATCGGTGAGAATTTCATCGGGTCATATTGGGTACGGGCCTTTGCGGAATTGAGCACTAGTCGGAGAATCTGCGCGTCAGTTTTCGTTGCCCAGCGCGCAAACCAGTAAAGAAGAGCGAACATGAGGATTCCGCCTAGGAAGGTATGAAGCAGGTTAAAGACTCCCGCTCCCATCACCAGCGCAAAAAAGAACAGCTTGCGCTCAGCCCCGAGAAGCGTCAGCGGAGAATTCAGCGCCCGATAAACGGAATTGATACGGCGTTGCATATAGAGCAACCTCATCCTGCGCAATCGCTCGCCTCATGGAAAAAGCCACGACATGAAATTCACCGCGCCTACGGCCATCCCAACTCCAAAGATCACGCCTGCCAGCGTGCGCTTGGCCGCTCCCTCGCCAAAGGCGAACATCAATCCGCCGACTACAATTGCAACCAGCGCGAGTCCCGTGGCGATCGGGCCGGTGAACGCCGTTTGCAGCGCTTGGACCGCCTGTGTCCATGGCGACGTCGCGGATTGGGCGAACACGTCATCGGCGAGAGCCATGCAGGTCGCGAATGTCAACACGCCTTTCTTCCAAAAGCTGCGCCTCGATTTCTCGTTTTGGAGTCGGCTAGCCGGCGCCTCGTTTTCTTGAGTTGAAGTGAGGCTATTCGCGGATTCGCAACTGTCAGTTTTCATTCATCACCTCCGATCACGCGTGGCGCTGAAGAGTGCGTCAGGCGTGAGTTCTTTGTTGTACGAAGCACCCATGATGCAATTTGGTTGTAGAGGTGCCTCTACCATTTACAAATTTAGACACTACGGGGCTGGCAATTTGTTCCAACTGTATTGGGGAGTGATCAGTGGCATCGCGCGGCTGCTGGGGTGTTTCAAGACAGGCAAAGGAACTAAAAGGTGCAGAAAGGAATTGTAAGGAGCGGAGAAGAACTATTTTGATTCGGAAAGGACGCGATCAGCCTCGTCGAGAATGCGTTCGACGATGAAGCGGCCCATGCTCACTCCGGCTTTTGCCGCTGCACGTTCGATCTTGGCCTTTTCTTCTTTGCTAACGCGAATCGCCAGACGCTTGTTCTCGCCGGTGCGCGGCCTACGCCCACGGTTTCGGCCTGAAGGTCTTTTCTGTTTTCTCTTAGAATGAACCACGATGCTCTCCTGACAATGGGCGAAGTTGAAGTCGAGTGTCAAGCCGGAAACATGGCTGTTACCGACGGCCTTCTAAATCAGGAAAAGACAAGCAGCGAATCGAGCCAAATCTGACGCAGGACAATAACACATTCAGGTGCGACGCGAACGAGCTTTTTTGTGTACGTCTCGCTGTGAGTCGGGAGGCTTTCGTACTGACAGCTTCGGTGTGCGCCTGAGTATTCGCCCGAGTGCCAGCCGAGAAAACTGAGAAATTGTCATGTGTTTTCGTCGTGCAGCCAGAATGATCCGCCTTGCTTCGCGGCTTGTAGCCTTCAGGACAACCCGGATCATGGCGCACAACCCCCGCTCGGGCCGGCCTGCGCGCCTTGCGGGAGGACCTCAGCTACTCTGATCGGTTAGAATCCGCCTCCCGTCGGAAAGTTTCTCAGAAATCATATTTTTGACATGGCTCGTATTGGCCCCTCGAATGGTTTTGCCCGCAGCCTATAAGAACGGAAGCCGCGCTGAGCGCGGCTTCCGATCCGTAAGTAGATGATGTAAAGGTAGATTGCGAGACATAGTACCGAAGCCAAAGGTGAAAAACAAGGCCCCTGGACGGGTGTTGGTGACCATAGCGCTCGTGGAGGGGGTGTTTCCACCTGCACTTCTTGAAGGTTAGTGCCTGAATTTCTTAAATTCCTTAAGCCGTACCTCATCACCGGACGACATGTCGGCATGGTAGGCATGGATGATCCTAGTGCCGCAGGTCACGTCAAACGTGGTACCATCGGCGAATCCGATCGTCAGCGTAACTAGACCGTCCTCCTCGTCGTGCTCAATCCAGTCAACGACTTTGCCTCGGAGCATTCCGTATTTGCTGCGTTGCCGCTTTTCCGTGGAAATTCCTCTTCTAGCTAGGCTCATGCTGGTTTCTCCTTTCCCGCATTAACAAGAGGTCGTCGCGTGTAATCCACTTGTCAACAAGGGCTAGATCTACCGCGTCTGCGCTGGTCCTATTGCGAATAGCGCTCATTACTCGCAGGAAAGCATCGCGAAGGGGCTTGATTTCGCGATCCGAGGGAAGCGACTGATTCTTTGAAATTCGCTTGAATGTCCATAGGAAGAAAAGCAGGAGGTCTCGATCCTTGACCTTCGCCAGAATTTGCCTGATCTCCGCGCGCAGAGCATCCGCCTGCTTCCTATCTTTTCTCATTCCACCTATTCCAGGTCCCGAATCGCGTTCAAATTTCCGCCAAGAAGAAGTAGTAGATCGCCCTAGTCACCCTCTACGCATAGAACGCCCAACCGCTCTGCGTCTGCCGCCTGGCTCCACAACTTGAGCTTTCACCTTTAGCCAATTCACAATATCGCCGTTCTTCAACTTCGATATCTCTGGTTCCATGGCGAGCGCAATGTTCGCCTTAAGCGCGAAACTGACATGTGTATCGTCGTCGAATTCAAGAACTACTGCCGTAAACTCCTCATCTTCTTGAGTGAACCGCACTTGCTTTATCACTTTGCCTTTGAGGCTTGGGTATTCGAGAATCACAGGACGCTCCATAATAGAATTCCAGCCGACTTACCATTATTCGCAAAGCGAGGTATGGATTCTTCTATGGGCCGCAAATAAGCGCACGAGAGCAGCAAACTGGATGCGCACGGATACCGCGCTATTCCTCGGAACCGCGTGGTGCTTCATAAAGCGCTGGAATGCTCGTTCCGCCAGGCTTGACCATCTCTCCGCATCAATGAAATCGGCGCACTTTCTGCAAGCCGCCCATCTACCTGAGTCATTCCTGAACACCGACAGCCCGTTCAGCTCGAAGTTGCTACACGAGAAAAGCTTTATGGCCGGACATGTAGTACAGAAATCGCAAGCGTTACCTCCGAGGGGAACGAAAGAGGCGGGAGGGGGACACCAATGCTGCACAGCCAAAACTCCTTTACCGACTAATCATCTTTCGTCATGCAATCGTACCGTAAGTATCTAAGAGATGCAATAGATTCCTTGCCTTGAATCTACTCTGTCCGACACGATAGATGCCAGATGGCAAAACGAACCACCTCTGTCACGGTCAAGATGAGTGACGATGATCTCAAACTGATGCTAAAGGCAGCAGAAACAATTTGGCCCAAGGCAATCCTTACTCGCTCCAGCGTTGTTCTCGGCCTGGCGAAAATTGGAGCGGAGCACGCCCTCAGTCAGGCAAAACAGGGAAAGCTCAGATAGATCGTTGATCTGAGCAATTTCTTAGTGTGAACGCAACGCTTGGAACCACGAGCCCTCGACGGAGTGATTTACTCGGCGATACGAGATGGGAGTAGCCTACGTTTCTTTTCAATCTGGAGGCGTACTCGATCCCGGAATTTTCTGAGTGTCTCCGGGTCGTAGGATTCTTGAACCAATTTCATTTTAACTAAGAAATTGTGGAGTTCGGTAATGGTCAGGTCAGACAAGCCGAAATCCCATCCGAAATAAAGCACCACCCGGAGGGATAGCAAGTAACCCCCTGGGTCGCCCCGCAGAAGCAACTGTCGCGCGACTATCTTTGTCGCCCGATCTCTGACGGGCCGCAACACCGTTTCCAGCAATTTGGCAGACTTTCCGTTGTCGTCGAAATTTCGACGTGTTCGGAATAACTTCTCATGTAACGCCGGGTCGCCGTCGGAGACTCGCTGGGTAAGTTCGGGCAGTGGCACACTGAGGTGTAGCAGCGACAATATATTTAGAACGCTTTCCGCCCACTCCGACTCTTTGAACAATTCCGGCCATGAGCCGCTTGTCATCCACCAATGCGGCTCTGAGAAGCTTTTGTGAAAATATCCTTTGGTACAGCTTTGAGCCTGCCCAGAAGCCTAGCAAAGGCATCGCAAATCGCAGGATGGGAAAGCCACGCGGTTTGCGGTTCGCTTGCCATCTTTTCTTGCCAATCAGACATATCAATGTCGGTCATATCGCTCGGTCGGTCAGGCAATAGCGAAATCGCCCTGTCGCAAGCTTCAATCAGGACTCGCCTACGTTGTCCTTCATCTTTCGATCGGAGGAGACGCGGAAACATCTGGATCAACTGGATGGCCAGCGAGAAGATCGGGTTGACCTTCTCTCGCCAATCGGATTCGGCCGTATCTCGTGCCATTTATGTAGGAATCCATGGACTCGGACACCGAAAGCTCAATTCAATGTCCGAGACAGAACGTGTCCACACAATTATGTTCGGGAACAGTGGTTGTAGCAATGGGAGGGGAGATGGCGAGCACCATAAACATCGGTGTTGGGCGGAAAGCGGTGATAATCAGCAACTTGGCGGTGAACAATCCAGACTCCTTATCGCTTGTAACTGCGCGACCAGAATCCGAACGGGAGCGTTGTGTACTCGACGTGATCGCCGTCGGAAGCGCGGCGATGCTCCGCGTGCAGACGGCGGTAGATGTAGATTTCGTCGAGAAACAATTCGGAGAGCTGACCTCACAATTTGAAAAGGCTTTAGGCAGCTTTGAGAAGCAAGCGACGAATGCGCTCACAAAGCGTTTCTCCCCCGTCGAGAGTGGTTCTTACACGAAGCAGATCGGCGAGCTGATCGGCTCGGCTCGTAAAGACTTCCAAACCTGGACAAGAGAGTTGGGAAACACCGCGAATGCTCTGTTGGACCCCGACAAGAAAGGCAGCGCGGTCGGATGCCTGGAAAGGCTGGTCGAAGAAACGACGGAGCGCTTTGCGCAAATGTTTGATCCCGAAGTGAAAGGTTCGTATTCGGCACGCCTAGGCGATCAATTGGACGCCATATTCGGCGCAAACGGTCGGGCTGGCGTTCTACACGAATGTTTGGCAGAGGCATTGAAACCAGTTTTGGGGGAACTGCGAGAGCTTAAGGAAAAGGTCGAAGCCCGCAAGGCGGCGGAACAGGTAATAGCAGCCACCAATTTAAAAGGTCCGCGCTTTGAAGAGCTTATTCATTCCCGATTGTCTTATCTGGCGCAACCATTCGGCGACGATGTCGCTTTCATCGGGACTGGTAAGGACGGATCGAAAGCTGGCGATTTTCTCCTAACCGTAAATGGTTCAGGCAAACGCGTCGTGGTAGAGGCGAGAGACAGGAAGCAAATGAGCTTGCCAGCAATCAAACAGGAGCTAGATCGCGAGATGCACGCGCGTGATGCGGATGTGGCACTATACGTTTCAAGTGGGTCTGAAATGCTGCCACGGCATGTGGGAGACTTTCAAATCTACGGAGAGAAATTGGTGACTACCGTACACAACCTGCCAATCGCCTACCGCGTGGCTCGTGTCATGGCACTCATGGAAGCTCCAACCGGCGAACTAGATGTCCAAGCACTGAGAGGAACTCTCTCAAAGATCAGGGAGGCCAGTTCCTCTTTGCGAAATGTCAAAAGCAAGGCCAGTCAGATCGAGAACCTCGTCGGCGGAATCCGGTCGGACGCGGAAGGCGCGGAGCGCAAAATTACAGAACTCGTCGGTGAAGCCGAAGCTATCCTCCTGGCGGGCATTAACTGATACGTTCTTGCCAGAATGCCGCTGCGCGCTCAAATCGATGGCAGATCGGTTAATGCAGTCCTACTTTCGGACACAGAATGGCAGGCTTTAAAAGGATCACGATCTCTTCGGATGCCGTGCTGTGACACGGGTGCCTATCCACGCACAAGTCGGCTCGGAACCCGCCACTTTGTCCATTCACGAGGCGGGCATTGTGGTACTGAAGGTGAATCGGTAGAACATCTCGCGGCTAAAGCTGAGATCGTGAGAGTCTGCCATGAGCTTGGATGGACTGCCGTCCCTGAATACCAAGGGGACAACTGGCGAGCGGATGTTTACTCAACCCGAGGTCGGCATCGCCTGGCTTTCGAAATTCAATGGTCAAACCAGACCCTAGAAGAAACAAGGCTTCGCCACGCGGCCTACGGCGATGTGAAATGCTGTTGGTTGTTCAGAAAACTTCCCATTCAAAAAACATCTGCGCGCGGTGGGCCTATCGATTTAACACTTATCAAAAATGCTCGTGACGTGTTGAAAGCCCTTCATTCAGTGCCATCGGAGCAAGAGCGCGTGCCGATGTTTGTTCTGTCGCGTACCGACTCTGCCTTCGCTGTCACTGTGGATTCGAGGCGCGTGAGTTTGCGTGACTTCGTCAAGGCGCGGTTAGAAGGTCGCATTCGCTTCTGCGATACCAGGCACTACATATCACGAGAAGTTCAGCTCATAGTTTTCAGAGAAAAATGCCCGCGGCATTGGGACTACGACGTGTTCTATACCCGCCACGTTTTGCAATCATAACTGTGGTGGCGAGCATGTTGACGCTGATCCTGGTGAGAAACGTACTTTTCAAAACGACCCACATAGTGCGCTGCGCAACTGGCGCTTAGCGAAACGCGTTTTCGCGAACGAAGTACAGAATCTGCGGGTCTCGGTGAAGTGCCGCTGGAGTAACACTGGTGGCCGATCTTATTGGTCTTTTGGTTGTCCAGAATGTAACTGGTTCCTGGGCAACCATTTCTTTTTTGAAAAAATGATCGGCACGGAAACCAAAACCCTTTGCTCGAAAATATTGTCACACTCAGAGTGGCGACCAGAGCCTCATTGGTGTTTTCCCCAAACTGGCCGTTTCTGCGCCAAAACGGTGCTGGCAACCTCGCATAGTTAAATTACGAAAGTGTTTTCGTCGTAAGAGAATGCGAGAGTACGATTGAACCAAGATGTCAGTCATCTGGATTTCAGGAAAAGCATATCGGCGGGTGGAGTACGAGAACGAAGCGGACCTGGAATCTGCGATCATCGAAGTACAACACCGTCTCTTTGGCTCCAAGCGCTTCTATCTTGATGTGAAGAATAAGATCGGCGCGAAAGGAACGATGCAGAACATCCCCGATGGTTATCTCCTGGATCTCTCTACGGCAAAGCCTCGCTTGTGGGTAGTAGAAAATGAACTGCAAGCACACGATCCGTTGCGACACATCGCAGTTCAAGTACTGCAATTCTCACTGTCCTTTGAGAGTGAAAGGCTGGTCGTCAAGCGCGTCCTAATTCGCGCACTCGAAAACCGGGTCCGAAGTAAGAAAAGCTTGCGACGAATACGCTGCTGGGCGGAATTTCCGCAATCTCGATCATCTGCTTGAGTACTTGGTGGAAAGTCCATTTTCCGCGCTGGTCATAATTGATGCCGTTCCCGAAAATCTTGAAACAGTGCTCTCGAAGAAGTTCAACTTCGGGGTGGAAGTGCTCGAACTCGCGCGATATGAGGCTGAGAATGGCGAACGGGCGTACCTGTTCGAGCCATTCTTGGAAGAGATTGTCGGAGAACCAGTCGCGAGTGAGCCCGCGGTGGAGTCGGCGTTGCGACCTGATGAGATCGACACCATAGTTGTTCCGGCAAAAGCTGACGGGTTCCAAGAAACATTTATCGGAGAGAATCGCTGGTACAAAGTGCGGATACACGGATCAGTCCGACCCCAGATCAAATACATCGCTGTGTCAGGTCGCGCCAATACAAGCTATCACCCATATTGCGGCGGTTAAATCTATCGAGCCGTGGGAAAATTCCGGCAAATTCGTTCTCAATTTCAGCGAAGCTGCGCAGCCGATTGGTCCGATTACACTCGTGAAAGGTGGGCGCGTGAAAGCTCCGCAGTCGATTCGCTACACTACGCGAGACCGACTACTAAAGGCAAAAAGCCTGGATGAGGTATTCGCGGCGGAGAGAGAAAACGCGCAAGCAGCGCACTCCTGACGAGCTAAACCAGCAAAGCTCCGCCCATGGAATATCTATCTGGCCTCAGATGTGATAGCGAATCCGCTCCCATCACCAATAGGAGCCGCCCTCTTTAGGGTGAACAATCGAGGGGTGAGGACGGCCCCTTGTGCCCAAACGCTTACATTCAAATTTGCACCTTTCATTGTCAACCGAGCTGCTTTCTAAGCACTTGTTACGAAATCAGAACAGAGTTGAGCGGAGTTGACTTCCGTAACGTGCGGCGCCTCCGCACTGTTTGACACAATTCCGTAGAACGGGAGCACCGCATAGGAAGGGATGGCCTTGGCACGCCAGAAAAGCATCATCTCAGCCAAAACATGGCTTCAAATTGCAGCGGCACTTGCCGGTTTATGGCTCTTCATGCGCTTGCCTGGGGTCGTGATTACGCTTGGGTTCATGGCGGGAGTTATTTTCATATTGTTTGTGTTCCCCGCACGACAGCATGGCAAAATCCTGGCCTGTGCTGACCGGATAATCCAACACCACGCAGAACCCTTGGCGCGAAGGCGAGCGCAGCTCATTCGGCAAGACGCATACGGAAAGCTCATAACCGACAAATGGCAAGGGGAAATCGACCATTTTGTAGTTCACCATATTCGCCCATCTTTAACAGCGTGGCAGCAGGTGCGGTTTGATCGCGATCGTGCGAAATTTGTTCCTTTGATTGCAGCACGCATTGAGGCAATTGTGTCGGGACAACCTGTTTTTGAATCTTTCTCGCCCTCTATGACGCCACAGGAGTTCGAAGCATTCTGTGCGGAGCAGCTTCGCCGGGCCGGCTGGAATGCCTATGTCACCCAGGCCAGTCGCGACCAGGGAGTGGATGTGATTGCGGAAAAGAACAAGGTGAGAGTGGTTCTGCAATGCAAACTCTACTCGAATCCGGTCGGAAATAAGGCTGTGCAAGAAATTGTCGCGGGGCGAGCGCACGGGCAGGCACAACATGGAGCGGTAGTGACCAATAGCAGCTATACATCTGCAGCGGAGGAGTTGGCCTCCACAAACGGGATACTGCTTTTACACTACAGTGACCTGACCCGGCTCGATTCAGTTGTTCGGGGCACACCCGATCTGGCTAGAGCGGCAGCGGCTAGTCATTAGGAGGCGAATATGCAATCACTGTTCGACAATTCCGTCGAAGTAAGTAAAGCGGAAGAAGCTCCGAATGCCATAAACGCTGCGGGTAATCGCATGGCTGTTGTTCGCGATCCTCGCGATTGGCGGGACATATCTCTATTTGTCGCACTAGCCCACGAAGGAAGTTAGTTTAGACTGTACTCGTCCGGTGTTAGAATCCCGCCAATGGCAAACTTCGACGAACTCATCAAAGAACTGCGACAGGAACGCGACAACCTAGACAAGGCCATTGCCGTTTTGAGTTCGCTTAACGGACAGTCAAAGCGAGGAGCTATTGCTCGCCCGAAGCGCCATATCTCGCCAGCAGGCCTGGCCCGAATCCGTGCGGCGGCGAAAGCGAGATGGGCGAAAGTAAGAGCACAGAAGAAGAAGTAGTAGCAAGAGAGCACTTCTGCGCCGTGCCTCTGCCAGTGTTATCGTTTGGATTCCTGCTTACGACAACGCACTTAAAATTTGCCTGGAGTAGTTCTCTCCAAACGTTTCGCTGAGCGATGCAGTTGTCTCAATCAAGGATTGATATCTCTTCACCACGTCCATATCACCTAACACGCGCAAGTCGGCAATGCGGGGTACGCGGCTGATCGGCAACAGGTGCATACGAAAGATCACCCATACGGCAACCTTTGCGGTCGCGACGATGTTGTAGATGCGCAGGTCGGTCGAGATTTCTACCAGTTCACAGATCAACCGGTCTTTGAAGCGTAAAGTCCTTGGCTTTTTTGTTGCCGATCTCGTCATACAAGTCAACCGCCCAGGACTGAATAACGTCGGCATTGTGTCCAAGACGCTGCAAGTATTCAAATGCCAGTCGTATCCTCTCCCGTTGAATCTTTCGAAATTCACGGGGATCGCTAACGTTTCGTAGCGCCCATTCTTCGTCTGCGTTGAAGAGGTCCGAAAGCTCTACCACGTCTAGCTTGCGCACGAACTGAATGACCTGCGGCAGTTTGTAGTGCGGACGATAGACCGTGAATCTTGCAACGGCGATAAAAAACGCGGCCGTTAACAACAACGGAATCACAATTGAGACAGGAATGTTCAACGAACGGTCACCCCAACTTCTTGCACGAACTACCGCTTTAGAAATCTCTTGATTGCTGAAAGATGCCCGCGCAAATCTTCAGCCAGATCATCGGGTGCGTCCCTAAACTCCAAAACATCAATTGCTCCGGGCCGAAGCATTGCACTGAGCCAGATCAATACGGCTAAAAAATATGCCACAGGAGGAACATACGTGCTCAAGAAACTGAACTTTGTTCCGTTTTCGGAACGAACGATACCGGCGAACACCATCGCCAACGCCGAGATTCCGAATCCCAACACAATTCGGAATTCGTAGACCCGCGAGCGTACGCGCAGCAAAAGCACTAGTGCGAAAAACAGGACCGAGATGCCGACGATGACATACTCGGAAGCCACGGCGGCCGAAATGATTGCCGCACCCGCCCGGCTTGCATGATGGGGCGGGTGCGCGTAGGCGATCCATGCGGAATAAAGCAATGCGAACGCAATGGCTCCGGGAAACAAAATACGGAACCACCGCACCGCATAGAACACTCGAAATACTCTCAGGAAACTCTCATGCACGGCAAGCACGCCAAGAAGGATCTCGCCAGGCTCAGTTGCCCAATATGTGTAGAAATACAGCATGTGGTTCGATAGCACAACAGAGCGAAGCGTGGTTATGCAAATGATGTAGGCGGTGTATGCCGCAAAGAGGGGAAATCGCGGTAACAGTCCTCTCCATATCATTAGCGCCAGGATCGAAAGCTGGAGCGCAACCGAACTCCACTGCAGGAGATGGCCAAACCAATACATGATGTTGGGGCTTGTAGGTCACTGATTATACGAGTGAGCACAAGCCCCGACCTTACGAGTAATGCACGTCCTCTAGGCGACCGAGACGTGGCCGCCTGAACCTCCGGTTGGCCACGGCACGGGGCTTCCGTCCGCCAGCAATGTGCCTTGGCTCAACTTGCCGGGAATGGTTGTGGGCCAAGGCACCGGACTGCCGTCACTGACGAGCACCTTCGATTTTGCTGTCGTGAGGCGGTTTGACGACCTGCTGGCCTTGGGAAGTCCTGGTGCGAGTAGCGCGATCGCGAGCAAACACAATACTGTCATTCTCATATCCGTTCTCCTTGTCTTTTTGTTGGAATTGCCGCTTCTTCTGCGGCTAGCGGAAGCATACGCACGGGGAGAGGGAAAACGCGGATTCTTTCTGCTTGTTCCGTGTTCAGAACATCATGGTTTTTCAGGCGACAGATGGTCGCCAGGGCGGGAGGGCGGGATAGAAAATTGCGGAGCGCCGAAGCGCCCCGCTCCAAGTTTTCCGTTATGCGACTGCCTTTTTGGCCTTTGTTTCTTTCTTCTGTTTAGCTGCATCTCTGTGCAACTTCTTTTTCTATCTTTTCGGTTTCGATTCGATAGTGCTTCGCGGCACTCAGCAGAACGTCATCTGCATCCTTATTTGGCACTCGGTAGGCCGAATCCAGCAAACTGAGTTCGATAAGAAATCGCGATAGCTCTGTCTCATCCAGTCGGCTGACGTGCTTGAGCAAGTTCCGTTCCGGTTCGCCGTTGTTCGTATCGACTTCCACCTTGCGCCGTTTCGCAATCTGCAACACCTGAGCAAACTGCAAGCGGGAAACAAGATGACGCGCCACAAGCAAAAGGTCTGGCTTTTTGAGCGGCGGTGATACTCGCTGCAAGATCGCTGCAAGTATCCGGTGCCGCACGGTGATCGCAAGCTTTTGCTTCTCTATACGCTTGCGTTCTTCGGCTCGTTGTCGCGCCAGTTCTTGCGGGGATGGTCGTTGACTGTGGTGTATGCGGCAACTGGGGTCAGCGCAGACCTTTACAATTTGTCCCCGCCTTCCGCCATCCATCACAATGGCATCGGTCATCTTTTCGCAAGTTCGTTGCGTGGGATTGGCTTTCGCTGCTTGGCCTGACTTTGCCCGTTTCAGGTCAAGCTCTACGTAGCGATTGCGGCCAATGGGTGCTCCTTCGCGGCTGCCATAACCTGATGAAATCTGCACAAGCTCAGGCTTCTTCTGCAATGTTCTCGTGACATGTGCATCCAGCTTGGCGCGATAGCATTGCGGGTCGGTACAGGAATCCTTGCGCACGTCCGAAAATAGCAGCGCGTTGAAGCCTGTGCGCTTCGGGCAATTCATACAACTTCCTACTTCTGACACTAGGCTTTCATCGCTCTTACTGAACGCGGCGGATGCCAGTTCCAACAAGATATTCGACTCTATCCACGATGCAAGCTCCCGTACCGGAATGAGCGTGGGCGTGTTGCCTTCACTCGTCCACATTTGGCGAAAACAAGCATTAAAAGCTGCTTGCTGCTGTCCTGCCGGAAGTTTGGCAATCAGTAAGGCATGGCCGATGGTGATTTTGTCGGCTAGGAAGGCATCAGCAATTGGCGGGATTAGCTCGGTCAGCTTAATGCGTCCTTGTATATAAGCTTCGCTCTTTCCCGCTTTCGCGGCCAGAGTCGAAATCGTGTAGTTCGGGTCATTCAGATTCAGCAGTGAGCTGAATCCAAAGGCCTCTTCCAGCGGATGAATGTCCTCTCTCTGTAAGTTCTCGGTCACTTGCGCTAGAACTGCTGCCGAATCGCTCAATTCGACTACCCGCACAGGTACGGTGGTGAGTTCGGCAAGTTGCGCCGCTCTCAGCCGTCTAGCTCCGGCTACGACTTCGTACCTCTTTTCATCGTCATTCTTCACCCTGACAACCAACGGCTGTAGGATGCCTTGGGTTTTGAAGCTCTCGGCAAGTTCCTTGAGGCTTTCTTCATTGAATCGCTTTCGCGGGTTGGTCGGCGATTCTTCCAGTAGTTCGATTGCGACGTTGCGATACTCAGAGTTGTTTTGACTTTTCTGGTTTTGCATACACTTCTCCTGTTATTTCCTTTTTGGAAATTTGTTTGTCGTCTGGTTGTTTGGTTTTGTGGTTAGAACGGGACGCCGTCGGCGACCTCAGCCGTTGCGGTCGGCTGAAGTACAAACGCGGCGTTTTCGGTTTCCTTCGGTGTTGGTTCTGGTTCCTTCACCTCTTTCGCTCTTGGGCTGATTGCTCCGAGAATCACAGAGGCCGTGCGCTGCACTACTTCCAAGCTCTCCTGCAATAGCCTCGCACTGCCGTTCCAAAGCTGGATGTAGTCTTGGGCTGCGGTTCCGTTTCGAAGTCCTACTGACTGGCAAACCACAAAAGCAACGGCTTCGGCTTCGGTTTCCCGTACCTGCTTCGTGGTTACTGTCCGCCGTTCGCTCCGGTGCAACATCTCGTGCGCCAGTTCGTGAGCCAGAGTTGAAAACTCGTCGGCTGGTTCCATGCCAGTAAGCAAGGTGATCTTTCCGCCATAGGACATTCCCTTTGCGGGCGAGATTCGTTCCGAGTAGTTCAACTTGATACCTTGTTCTTCCACGAACTCAATCAGCCGTTCCCGATATCCGCTGACATCTCCCTGAACGTCGGTTAACGTCGGCAGTTCCTTGCCTTCGGTCTGGCTGATGTCGAAGACGTACACGGCACGAAAACCGTAAAGCGTCGGTTCTGACTTGCGCTCCTCGGCTGCGTTCCCGCTGTCTATCTCCGTCGCAATTTCATCATTGCGGTGTTTGCGATAACCAACCATCGGGGCAAGTATCAGAATTCCTTTTTCTCCACGCTTAACGAAGCGGCCAAGCGAGTTCCAGGTGCGAATTCCGGCTACATGGCTTGCATCCGGCTTCTGCCGCGCGATGAGCATGATGTTTCCGAAGCTGTACGTGTGAAACCGGGCTATTGCAGACAAATACTGCGTCAACACTTCACTTTGCCCCGCTTCCAGAGCTTTAACTAGATAATTCAACGCTTCGTTGGTTTTGGTTTTGATTTCTTCAGCTTTCATGGTCTTTTCCTCCAATTGAGATCAGGCTTTTGAATTCAACCGAAGGTTTTTGGCCTTCGATTGTGAGCCTTCGTTTCTTAATTGGCAGGGTGTAAAAAGCAGGCGCAGCGAGGGTTCAGTCACAGGTCGAGCGGGAGCGAGCCGTCAGGGAAACCTTGACGGGTTCCTCGCCCGTCTGCAAATGGTTTGCGGGAAAAACGAAGGCAAAAGAGGGGGGATACACGAACGGCGAAGTGGAGTCGCAGTTGCGAGGTCTATGAATGAAAAGACTTGGAGGTGAGCTTGATGTCGCTAGGCTGGCGGCCAGAGGGTGGGTGTTAAACCATAAGCAAAGAGGCTGACAATTGGCGCGCTGACATCAGGCGTGAGCGGTGCATGCGCGATTGTTGAAGCTTGAAGTTCTGTCTACGCTTCAAGCGGCACCTCGCGATGTCACTTGCAAGACTTGCGGCCAGGATGGAGTCGCTGTCTCCTTCCTGTAGGGCTCTTTCATCCCCTACCACATGCCGGTTTATCCCGGCGCACTCCGGTTTGCCTGTCATCCGGGAGCAATGCGGAAGTCAACCTGTACCCTAAGCCTCCAACAAGGGATGTCATATTCGCACATACTGCGCGTCCACATTTGCGCTGGGACCATGGGGTGAGTTTTCGCTTCCCATAAAGCCAGTTGCAGCACTAGCACTGGGTTATAGGGGATGAAACTTCACTCCGGGGCCCAATCCCGCGATGAAGCTGATCGCCAGGACTCCGGCAGCGATGACCCATCCCAGGCTGCGTTTTATTTCGGGCATCTGGAAGTTGCTGCTGGGGACGCGCCGGCCACGGAGAAGGTTCCACATCCATGCCAGGCCGGAGTTGCCACCAAATGACGCAGCTGCGGCGGAGATCAGAACCAACAGCGGCCCCACCGGATTAAGCGCGCCCGCGACACAAGCGAGAACCCCGGCAGTCAGATAAGACGTAACCGTCAGTTGGCGCGCGCGTTGCAGACGAATCTTCGTGTCCTTGCCTAAGAACGGCCGCAGTTCGCGCAAGCAGTGGGGCACGAACACGAAGAAGTAGGTTACGATTCCGAGCGCAGTCAGTCCCACGCGCCATGCCCAAACTGGCTGCCATCCTGTGACTACAATCGCCCAGTCGCCGATGTTAGCGATACCTGAGAACAGAAAATATCCGCCTACTGCAAACAGATTAAAAGTCATCATCAGCCAGAGGAAATACCGCCAACATACCGACCGTTTGACAGCACGCGCGGCAGCCCAGAACAGCACTCCAAAGATCAGATTGGCGAAGGTCCCGCCTGCCGCCACCAAACCGGTGTCCGCGCTGCATTCGAAGTGCACCGTGGAGAGCACGAGCGGCCGCCCACCCGTCGCTACGCACATACCTCCGTGACCGAGGCCTTCGTGGATAAAGTCCACAATCACTGTGGCAGCAATGGCGATGGCGGCCAAGGTCAATAGATCGGGCTTGGTGGTTTCGCCCAAGGGTGGCGGGCTGGACTCTCGAATAAGAAAAACCTCCAGTTGGAAAGGAGAGCGCTTTTGTTGAAGAGTTTTAGAACTTCACTTCGCAACCAAGCTGACAATTACTCAGACGCAATCAGGATGTTCAATATTGTACAGACAGAGCTCCAAATCCAAAGTAGTTTGGTACTTCCAGTAGGAGGTCCACCATGTTCTACGACAATTGGCGCGAGCTCGCTGAGAAAGCTACAAAAGAGCAAGACCCTGAAAAACTAATGGTTCTTGTTGCCGAACTGAACCGAGTTCTATCGCAGCGCGAAGGTGCCTGGCACTACAGAAACGCGGAAGCCCTGATTGCAAGCCGGCGGGAACTCAATCGTGAAGAACTACATTGAGCAGCGAACTGTGGACTTGCAACCCGCCGTTATAGTGAATGAAACCCAATTTCCTGAAGCGGTTCATGAAAAAGCTGACTCGCGAACGAGTGGTGCCTACCATCTCGGCCAGCGTCTCCTGGCTAATCTTAGGAATGATTGCTTCTGGCGCCCCATCCTTGCCGAAACGAGCGAGCAACAACAGAATACGGGCCAGTCTCTTTTCGCTGGAATTGAACAGTTGGTCAACCAAATCTTCCTGGTAGCGAATGTTGCGAGATAGCAAATAGGCCACGAACATATCGGAAAACGCGTGCTCGCGATGGAGCGCTTCCATCATCGCTTTTTTCTCCAGCCGCAAAATCTCACAGGGGGTGATTGCGGCGGCAGATCCCATGCGGCGAACCTGACCCGCCAACGCCCCTTCGCCGAAAAAATTTCCCTGGTCAAGAATGGCAATGGTCGCTTCCTTGCCGGTCTTGGATACCACGGTGAGTCTCACTCTGCCTTTTTGAATATAAAAGATAGCGTCGGCCTCATCGCCCTGTGCGAAGATCGTTTGTTTTTTCGGAACCGCCAGTATCCTTCTGCCCTCGCCAATGGTCGCGAGAAAAGTGTCAGGATTGAACACGCGCTCCTTCTTATTTTTTACGGTCGCAGGACTCATTAGTCACATTTTAGTCGCAAAGGCATCCCAGCCATCACCACGATTTTTCTACAGGTGGCGGCCTCGGTTCGGGCAGAGCCGGAAGTGAGCCATACTGCACAGTATTTGCGAGCGAAGTACGCCATTCTATAGATGTTCAAGAAAGCAGTTTATCCGCCAAACCGGACGGTCTAGCTGCTTCTTGAGGAGCGGGATTGCCTGGAGAAGGATGGTTCGCGGGCCATTGCCGCTGATGTTTATCAGCGGAATCCGAAATCGGTGGCCCTCCTCGGAGGGCACTTTGGCGGGCTGGGCCCCCTCGACAATGCAAGAGGCCTTCGAAATGGGAGGAGCGGAATGCGCAGTAAAGATCTAATGGGCCCTGATCTGCTTAGCGAAATCGTGCTGATCGGTTTCGGCATGCTGATACTCGCATCTCTGTTGCTGTTCTTCGTGACGGCGCTCACCCGCCCGTGAGCGCCGGCCAACATTTTCTTTGGGGAGGATTCATGCCGCAAACCGTTCAAGTCGGTTCGATTCTGGTCAAGGAGTCGCTGATGCCGGAACTCCTCGGTCTTGAGATCGAGGGTCTCGAGGTCGAGCAATACTCGGCAAACTGGAACCTGATCGGGACACTGGATGGCTTCGCGCTGGATCGCAAGTTACGCGACGCCGGGTGGAACTTCTTTTTCATGGCGGGGGAAGTAAAGGCGATGTTTTTGGGTGCGATTGGGGCAAAAAAAATCCAGAACGCACTGTATCGAATCTTCGAAAAGGCAGTAGAAAAACCCTACAACGCTCTCGAGGTCACTGGAATCGTCCGGAAGCGCTTCCTCGGTATGCCTTTTACGGTGGTTTCGGCGCACTGGCGCCACATCCAACAAAGCTGCTACTTGAATGCACAAAACGGACGGTGGACGTTTCACGGCGCAATGTGGCACCGGTCAGCGGTTGAGCGCGAGCTGCGGTTCCGGAGCGCGGTGCTGTCATGACGTTCAGTGAGAATCAAACTCTTGAGCAGATACTTGAATCTGCGATCGTGGCCTTCTGGAAGGACTTGACGAACGGTACCGAACCCGAACTGATTCACATTGAATACAACTTGGCTCCCGGCGGCACTTTGGACAATCTGACCATCTGGTCTTCCATAACCCGAGGCCATTGGCTTCTGGTCTGTGAGTACTGGATGTCCGATTCTGACTCTCACAGCAAAGGCGTGCGCTTCGAAAACGGATACCACTCAGAAGGCCTGGCGCATATCCTTGAATTTGTCATGCAAGACCAGGACATGTTCGTGCTCCCCAGAAACCTGGGCCGACCCGGTCTGTTCCAGGTTCCACGACCCACGGAAGCAGAAATCGTAGCAGCTGCGACGTCGGTGGGAGCAATCTTCGGCCATTTCAGCACAGCGCAGCCTGCGCTGGCGTGAACCCGGACGTTCGTTGCCTGACATTCACGCTCCGCCGCTTGGCTCCCTAACCGCGCAGCGATCTCCCCGAGCTGTATACCGCGACGCTGAAGCGCAATGAGCTCGCACCGCGTAGACTTCCTTGAGACCGGGTCCTCACTCCATAATCGAACGTTAGTGCGACTTCGAATTTTTCTTAAACGCACCGGTTGCCCATAGCTGGAGTTTATGACCGGAAGCGCAGGGGTGTTGTTTCTGGAGCCACATGAGTCGGCGGTCGGTGACGGTCAGTTTCCAGGTAGAGGTGACTGGATCCATCTTTGATCGCTGAACGCTTTCCAAGCAGGCTGTCATACGACCTCATCGCAAGCGTTTGAATTAGCTTCCTCTTCTTCTTCTCTCTTCGAGTACCCGGCATCATCTGTGCTTTGGCGTTCGTTGGGACAGCCTTCATCGCCCATTCGTGATGAGCCTTCGTCATCGTTCGAGCGACAAACTTTGGACCTGTTGAGAAATTGTGCAACATCTCCAAGTGGAGGTCTTATGTTGAAGACCATATAGGGAAGCCTTTCGGACTGGATATCATTACGCTTAGGGTTACAGGAATAGCTGTTCCCAATCTGGTCAATAATGCTCAGATTACTGCGGCAGCCGCATTTCTCGATTTCTGCATGGCTGGAGCAATGGGATCCAACGCGGCTCAACTCGCCAGCCGAACCCATGCGAACGCGGGAATGAAATAGTCGGACAGTGTGCAATTCTGAACAGACACCCGATTGGCTGTAAGGGCATGATGGGCATGAGTTGACTTCGGGGGAGGTCTGCTCAGCAAACGCCTCAACCCGAAAAAGTTTTGGGGCGTTTTGTCTTAATGAAGAAGGTCACCGCCGAAGGTGCATCGATTCGTTGCCTTAGCACACCCTGCAAAATATGCGAATCAAAAAGGGAGGGCATGCCTCCCTTTTTGTTGATATGCCGCCTGGCGTTAGGCGGCCCTGCTGTGGACCTTCGACTCAATGGTCTTCTCGCTGCCGACACTTACCTTGATCTGCTTGGGTTTGGCTTCTGCCTTCTTGGCCAGGCTGATTTTGAGTACGCCCTTGTCGTAATGCGCGCTCACCTGAGTCGGATCGACGGAACTCGGAAGAGTAAACGAGCGCGTGAAGCTTCCGTACTCCCGTTCCATGCGACGATAGTTCTCTTCCTTTTCGTCTTTTTCCAACTTGCGCTCGCCGTGAACGGTCAGGGTATTGCCTTCGATTCGAACATCGATATCTTTCTCCTCAATACCCGGGACTTCCATCTTAAGCACAATGGTGTGCTCGTCTTCGTAGATATCCATCGGCGGGGCGAAGCTGGTGGTGATCAGGGCCTCTTCCGGGCCTTCACGGCTCAACGACTCACGGAAAAAGCGGTTCATGCGGTTCAAGCGATCTTGCAAGCCGGCAAATTCACGGACGGGTTCCCAACGGGTTAATAGCGTCATATCGGTCTCTCCTAGGGTAATCTAAGGCGGGAAAACTTCAGATGGGCTGACTTAGTTCAGAGGACCTGAAAGAGTAAGAAGAAGTACTTGCTCAATCTTGATGCTAGGCCTGTGCGTCACCGTTGTCAACTTGGCCGGCCTTGAGTTTGAACATGTTCGAAAAGTTAGCGAAATGCATCACAGCTGAATGGGTCCGTTGAGGAATAAGTGGAGCGGGAAAAGTGGGACACAAAAAAGTGCAAAGGGAAAGGCATTGTGGCCAGTCTCTCGCGGATTACTGCATCCCACGACGGAATGATTACACAAGTTGCCGATTTAGCTCAATCCGGTAGAGCGGGTAGTTCAGGCTCAGATCATTCGCACCACTCTAGGGCCGGCTTAGCCGAGAGCTGAACCGCTCTTCTTGAGGACTTAGGCGAGCTTTGCCCGATTGCCTAGTTTTGCTTGGTGATGGGACGTGTGTGGCCTGTAAACTCGTCACTGCGATTCTGGACACTGCCGTTGAAATTTGGCGCGACACCCTTCCTGCAAGACTTCAGCGGTAGCCTGCGACAGTGCTGTCGGAATCCTTCAGCGGAGGCACAGCCGTAGTCTGATAGTCTTTGTACTCAATTGTGAGAAAAGCGCGACCGCCTAGACGAATACTGGTGTTGCTACGATTCGAGAGGGGAAACCAGAACTCGCCGACTTTCGAATAGGTCTGCTCGATTTGAGTGTCTTTGGTCCAAAATGAAGGATTTTTCGCGGGCTTTCCCTCCAAACGAACGACCGCGAAGTCCTGTGCATCAACCCAGATTCGGCCTTGGTAAAGGAATTTGTTCTTTGTGCGCGGCTGGACCGAAAGCACATAGAACGCGCCAGCCGGCGTACTCTCGTACCCGACCTGCGCGAAGGTGTAATTGTCTCGGTTGAGCGCAACTTGCCTGGCGTTGTCGTCGGTGAGCGCCTCTTTCTCTCCCTGCAAGAGCCTCTTGAATACCCTATCGATGAGCAGCTTGGAACCAGTCTCAGAGCGGATGGTAAATTTCTTGGTTGCGGGCGATTCGTATCTCACATCCACCACCATCTCGGCGCTTCGGGAGCCCGGGAAGCCCTGATATTCAAGGCGATAGGTGCGCGTTCCGCGATAAGCAGCCAAGCGCTGGGCACGATTGAGATTGCTTTGGACCAGCTTGCTGACAACCTGTTCTGGGGTCAACGCCGGGTGGGGTGTAAGCAGAGGCACGATCGAGTTTTGCGCAACTGCGCTCTGAGCGGCGGTGAGATGCAGGAGAAGGGGCAAGCTCAACAAGGCAAGATGGCGGTAAAAGTTCATGGGCCGAGGGCAGAATATCGCGGACCAGCCGCTCAACAATGTTCACTTTTGACCAGTCGCCGGTCTTTTCCAACGCAATAATCATTAAGAAGTGCCAGGTGCATGGCTCGATCTGTGGGGCGCCGATATGAATTGCGCCAGCAAATTGGACGAACCGGGCATCCCGTTCGCACCCAGACAAGGCCGCCACAGGAGGGGCACACTCGATGCACGTTCACCTTATTAATCCCAGTGAAGTGTCCTTTGGAACGGCGGTGATTACTCCGCGCTGGTTGTATGTGATTGCGGCAGCGACGCCGGAGAGCTTTGGCGATCCCTGGCTTGTCGATGAAACTCTCGCTGCCGTCGATCCCGAGTGCTTCGAGCCAGGCGATGTGGTTGGCATCGGCATTCACACAGCGAATGCCTTGCGCGGATACAAGATTGGGAAGATGGCCAGAGAGCGTGGCGCCTATGTGGTGTTCGGGGGAATTCACGCAACTCTGTATCCAAACGAAGCACACGATCTCGGCGGCGCGCATGCGGTAGTAAAGGGCGATGGAGACGTCGTGTGGTCCAAGGTGCTATCCGATTGTCGTCGCGGAACACCTCTGGGTGTTTACGATGGCGGACGGATTGAAGCCGCCTCATTTTTGCCTGCCCGTTGGGACTTGCTGCCTCGGAAAAAGTACATGTGGGCGTCAGTGCAAACCGTGCGTGGATGCCCGAAGCATTGCTCGTTCTGCTCGGTTTGGCGAACTGATGGTCAGCGTCCGCGTCAACGGTCCTCAGACGTGGTGATGGAGGAAATTGTCCAGCTAAGAAGGATGGGATTTCGTTTTATTGCACTTGCCGACGACAATTTCTATCCTGTGACTCTGACCGATCTTCGTCTGGCTGAGGAACAACACAACACTGCCCGGCTCAACGAGCTCAAGACAATGCGGACAGACCGCTTTTCATTGATGAGGCGCCTGGCGCAACTGCCCGCAGACACGATCTTCTTTACTCAAATCACGATGGAAGCCGCAGAAGACGCAGAATTCCTCAACGCCATGCAACGAGCGCACATTAAGGGCGCTCTCATTGGAGTGGAATCTGTAACTCCAGAAGGGTTGAAGGATGTTTTCAAAGACTTCAACTTAGCAGGAAACGATCTAGTCGAGCGGTTAAGAACATTTCGCCGTCATGGAATCTATGTGCTCGGATCTTTCATATTCGGCCTACCGAGCGACCGGCCTGAAACGTTCGTGGCGACCGCGCGCGCCGCGCAACAAGCCGAAATTGCCTTCGCGCAGTTTGTCACTCTGACTCCTTTCCCTGGGACCGTAGATTTCATGCGATGGGAAAAACAGATGCAAGCTTCCCCGGTAGCGATTGCCGGCATTCCCATCACTCGGCGGTGGCTCATTCCTCAAGCGCTTCGGCCTAAGCTTTATTGGCCACATCCGACTATGTCAGCGGAGGAAATTCGCCGTAACACGCAATCCGTGTGGGATACGTTCTATGGCCTAAAGTCGATCTGGGCCCGATCCCGATTCATCAAATCTTTGCGAGCACGCTTCACATTTGTGTTGATTTCGAAAATCTATCGCCAAATGTATGCGGACACCGGGATCGCAACCGACAGCGCTCGCGTGTCTCGCTCCGCACGCTGGGCGCGTTGGCTAGCAAGACCCTGCCAGCATCTATTTTCCGCCCGCCCGATGCCACATCTTCAGGTACCCGGGTTCTGAACGGATCCGCGTGGATTAATTCTTCTTTGCATGAATTGAGCGAGTCTCTTCCGACGTGAGTCGGGAAAGATCGCAATAACCGTAGCCGGTCAGACAAGCCTTGTAATTGCGCTTGTGCTCAGTGTCGCTAAGCATTTTGGCTTCCGGCGGAGTGAGCTTTGAATAATCGCAGATCTCCTGCCCCTCCTTACACGCCAAGAGGTTGCGCGCCTGCTCCGCAACGGCAGTTTCACGGGCCTCTGAAGCCGTAAGCTTCGATCGGTCGCACTCTCCCCAGCCATTTTCACAGTTCTCCGCATTGCGCTGCTGTTCCAGCGCGTTTACCTCAGTTGTCTCCGAGCTGGTAAGCAACGAATGATCGCACTTCCACCCACTCTCGCAGTCAGAGAGGTTGCGGTGATTCAGAGCAATATCTATGTCTCGGATTTCAGCTGGAGTCAGCTTCGAACGATCACAGGAGTCGTAGTCTTCTTGGCAGTCGGCGAGGTTGCGACGATGCTGCACAACGTTCCACTCGCGCGTTTCGGATGGAGTCAAACGCGAGGGGTCGCAGAAGCCAACACCCATCGTGCAGTCAGAGACATTCTGCTCGTGATTAGCCACGGCCAAAGCAGTAGCTTCGGATTCGCTGAGCTTCGAATGGTCGCAGGAATCGTATCCCTTCCTGCAGTCCGCGACATTGCGCTGGTGTTCGGAGTGCGTTACATCGACCAATTCCGACTGGCTCAATTTGGAGCGATCACAAGTCTCCAGGCTGTTCTTGCAGTCGGTAACGTTTTGCGCGAGATCCGATGACTGCGCACACAGGAGAAGAGGCCAGAGACTCAGTAAAGCCAGTGGCGCGCAACCATATTTCCATAGGCTCATTTTCATATTTAGTACCTTTTTAGACGATTGAAGAATCACGGCCCGAAGATGAAGCGTGCAAGACCAGGTCTTGCCGAGTCTTCAGATTTAGAAACCGGACAATCCAAGCTATGCAATTTTGTACGTTCAGCTCGGTGAGACTCAACTTTTCCGCGATATCGTGGTCGTTCAGATCTTGACCCACCGCGCGATAAATGGGGCCCAGGACCCCCGTTTGTTCCCAAAAGCAGCGCATTTCACGCCTCCTACTTTCAACTCGCCTCCGTGCCTAGCGGTCAGAGAACTTACCGGAGTTCCTTGCCCTACCTCCAACTTGGCTGAGACGCCCCAAAATAGCTGGTCTAAATTGCTCACATACATGGTTCGTGGATCAGATTAAATCGAGCAATGTGAGCAATTCGGCACACACTTGTAGCGTTTGGCATGTCATCCTAGGTATGCCTCGGACTCAGTAGCGAAAGAATTCTGAGAACGTTTTCTAAAGACCGAGGTCGCAATAATTAACCTGCGTTGACAAGTTAAAGGGAGATCCAATGGCCCCCAACCTTCTTCGGTTCCGCAATCGCCTGCGCAAACAAATTGTCCTAATGGCTGATTCCTTGACGAGCTTGCTTGCAATGTTTAAGCGGAAGGACCAAGATTTGGGCTCGCAAATGATATGTCCGTTTTGCGGATTAATTACGCCACGCCGCAAGATGTGCTGCCTGGAATGTGGCAAGTCGCTCAAGCTCGCTTAGAGCAGTCAATAAGAAGCTGGAACATCACAGGCGGACAGCGCGTATAACGACCAGGTGACAAGTATGAACAGAGAAGCACACTGTGGAGCAAATACCATTGAGCGTTTGGAAGAACAAAGCGAATTACTCCTGAAAATGTACGAGTCGGACCTGGCTAAGCATCCTACGAGTGCTGCCACCAAATCCTCCCGCAGCAATATGATTGCTTTGTGCCACAGTGTTGATCAAATCTATGGGCAAGTTGCGGCTCCCGTGGTAGCCAGCGCCCTGGGTACTGATAGCAGTGTCGTCCGAAGTTAAGAACGGAGGCGGCTAGTCTCAATGTTCATCCTCTTTGTACAGTTAAGTATCTATGAGAACACACTATCTTCACCTTTCGGCGTATTCGTGTAACG
>Ga0070741_10001559_pt1 | contig 69074 bp, 71 predicted proteins | sample Coa_R1_4_FD_66440 | JGI IMG/M metagenome (GOLD analysis project Ga0070741, IMG submission 66440) | Surface soil microbial communities from Centralia Pennsylvania, which are recovering from an underground coalmine fire - Coalmine... | ecosystem: Environmental > Terrestrial > Soil > Unclassified ... | reverse complement strand
CACGTAGTCACGACCGATCCAGCCGCAGCCACCCACAACACCAGCCAGGAAGCCAAAAACAGCCCGCCCACTCAAGGGAACTTCGGCCTAGGAGGAGGGCGTGCTGCTCTTCGGCGCGAGCGCCGGGATGATCTGCTGGTTCGAGGCGGGGGTGACGGACTCGTTCGGGCCCGAGCTCGCGGGGATGCGCGACGGCCTCGGCTTCCTGCCCGGGAGCGCCTGCCCGCACTACGACGGCGAGGAGCTGCGCCGGCCGCGCTACCGGGCGCTCGTCGCCTCAGGGTTCCCCGAGGGAATCGCCGCCGACGACGGCGTCGGGCTGCACTACGTCGGGCGCGATTTGCAGGAGGTCGTCACCTGCAGAGCGGGCGCGGCCGCCTACCGCGTGACCCGCGCGGGCGAGGAGCGCCTGGGGGCGCGCTTAATCCCCGCTTAACGGCCGGTGGGATAGAAGGGCTCGTGGACTTCGGTCCCGCTCGCGGGACCGGGAGCCGGTGCGCCGTCCAGCCAGCGCGGCGCGCCGGGGGAAAATGGCCGCGGCCCGCCTGCCTGCCCGGGTCGCGGCCATTGTTCTCTCGGGGCTACTCTGTCCGGCGTGGAGCGGGGAGTGGTCGTCCACGACGAGGAGCTCGTCGGGCTCGAGCAGGCCGTCCTCGACGACGACTCGGCCGACCGCGCGGGCTGGTACTGCGTCCGCACCGACCCGTTCCCGTGCCCGGCGACCGGATGCTCGTTCGTCGCCGACTTCATGACGGCCGCCCACCTCATTCTCGTGTGGGAGCAGCAGGACGACCCGAACCTGCTGAAGCACGCCGCCAGGGCTCTCGACGTCGGCCGCAACCCCCGGATCGTGGGCTACCAGCCCGAATTCGGCCCCAGCGCGTCCTACTACGCGTGGATCGCGGCGGGCCGGCCCGTGCACGGCGTCCGCGCTCAGTGAGCATCCCGCAGCGGTTCGGCGAGGGGCCGCCGCCGCTCACGATCGGGATCGAGGAGGAGCTCGCGATCTGCGACGCGCGCACCCTGGAGCAGGTCGGACGGGTGGACGCGATCCTCGGCGGGCTCGACGGGCGCCGGCTGCCGGGCCGTGCCAAGACCGAGCTGCACGCGTCCGTCTTCGAGCTCAACACCGAGCCGTGCGCGACCGCCGGGGAGGCGCTCGAGGCGCTCGTCGAGCTGCGCCGCGCCGCGGCGGAGGCGGCGGCGTCGGCGGGGCTCGCGGTCGCGGCGACCGGGTCGCATCCGCTCGCCGTCTCCGAGGAGCAGCCGATCGTCCAGGAGGAGCGCTACCTGGCGATGGTCGCCCACCACGGGGTCAGCGCGCTGCACCAGGACGTGCAGGGGCTGCACGTGCACCTGGCGATGCCGAGCGGCGAGGACTGCTGGCGCGTCCTCGAGGGGCTGCTGCCCTGGCTGCCGGTCGTGCTCGCGGTCTCGGCGAACTCGCCGTGGGTCGCCGGCCGGCTGACGGGGATGGCGTCGAACCGCGCGCCCGCGCTCGCCGAGCTCCCGCGCACCGGCGCGCCGCCGCCGCTCGGCTCCTACGCGGCGTGGGAGGCGTGGGTCGAGGAGCTCGTGGCGCTCGGGGTGATCGACGACTACACCTGGATCTGGTGGGACGTCCGCCCCCACCCCGGGCTCGGGACGCTCGAGGTGCGCGTGCCCGACCAGCCCACCGACGTGCGCCGCTCGGCGGCGATCGCCGCGGCGCTCCAGGCGCTCGCCGGCAGGCTGCTCCTCGCGGGGGAGGTGGCCGTGGCCGACCGCGGGCACTACGAGCAGAACCGCTGGGCGGCGGCGCGCTTCGGGCCCGCGGCCGAGCTCGTCGTCCCGGGCGGCGGCCGGCTCGCGACGGCGGCCGAGCTTGCGCGCGAGGGGCTCGGGCTCGACCTGGACGGGAGCGAGGCGGAGCTCCAGGCGCGCTTCGGCGACCCGCGCGAGGCGGTCGCGGACCTCGTCGCCCGTTCGGTAGCCTGAGTCGCGGCGTGGCGATCGTCACCGAGACCATCCGGCTCAAGGGCGTCACCTGCGGGCGCTGCGTGATGCGGCTGCGGCACGTGCTGCGGGACCACGAGGGGCTCGAGGCCGCGAACGCGAACCTGATGGGCGAGCTCACGGTCACCTACGACGACGAGCGCACCTCGCGGGCGGCGCTCCTCGCCGACGTCGCGCGCGGCGGGTTCCGCGAGCGCGAGGCGGTCGGCTGAGCCCGGCCGCGCCCGGGAATCCCGGACACGGCCCGGTCGTTACAAGGGTTGCTAGGGTGGCCGCCGGATGAGCGAGAGCGCTCCGACTGCCGCCGAGACCCGCCGGATCGCGGAGGAGGCACGTGATCGCGTTCGCTTCGAGGAAGAGGCCCTTGAGTTGAGCGATCAGGTGTACCGCGTCGCCCGGCGCCTCGTGACCACCCGCGAGGAGGCCGAGGACCTCGTGCAGGACACCTACGCGCGCGCCTTCCGCTCCTGGCAGCAGTACCAGCCCGGGACGAACCTGCGCGCGTGGCTGCTCCGCATCCTCACGAACCTCAACATCGACCGCGGCCGCCGCGCGCAGCGCGCGCCCGAGCAGCAGCCGCTCGAGGAAGGCGACTACTACCTCTACAACCGGCTCGAGTCGACGATCCAGGACGACAACCCGGACGAGGAGCGCGTGCTCGAGCGCCTGTCGCAGAACGCCGTCGTCGAGGCGCTCGCCGAGGTGCCTCACGACTTCCGCGACGTGCTCGTGCTCGTCGACATCGGCGAGTTCTCGTACGCGGAGGCTGCGCAGATCCTCGACATCCCGGTCGGCACCGTCATGTCCCGACTCCACCGCGGGCGGCGCATCCTGAAGCGCGAGCTCGCCGAGAAGGCGGTCACGGGCTAGCCATGGGGTGCGGCTGCAGCGACTGCGAGAAGATGATGCAGCCGTACCTGGACGGCGTCCTCTCGGACGAGCAGATCCGCGAGGCGAAGGAGCACCTCGCCCGCTGCCCCGGGTGCGAGAAGCGCTACCGCTTCGAGGAGTCGCTGCGGCGCTTCGTGCGCGTCGCGGTCGACGAGCCGATGACGCCCGAGCTCAAGGCGCGCCTCGCCGGGCTGCGCACCTCGGCCCGGTAGCGGCGCGCGCGCCGCTCGGGCGAGCGCGACGCCGCCGCAGGCGGTGGACCCGTCGCCGGCCCGAGCGGATCGGCGTGCGAGGGGGGACCCGAGCGGCGGGGTCGACGCTCGGCCGCTGCGCGGCGGAGCTCCGCCCGGGCGTCGCCCGCTCCGCGCCCGGGGGGCGCCCGCTCAGCCGCCGCTGATCGCGGCGATCACGTCCACGCGCACCCGCCCGCCGAGCGCCGTCTCGAGACCGGCGCGCTCGCCGTCGGCGTACACGTGGATGTGCCGCCGCAGGCGCGGGCCCGGCTCGCAGAGCCGGTCGCGCAGGCCGGGCCAGCGCTCCTCGAGCCGGTCGAGCGCCTCGGCGACCGTCCGCGCCTCGACGTCGACGCGCCGCGGCAGGTCCGCGAAGAGCGGGATCAGGGTCGGCGGCAGGTGGATCTCGGCCACGGCCGCTACCCCACCGCCGCGACCTCGACCGACCAGATCGGCGGCAGGTAGTCCGCGATCTCCTGCCAGGTGTCGCCCTCGTCCCTGCTCGCGTACACCTGGCCGGTGCTCGTCCCGAAGTAGAGGCCCGGCACGTCGCGGTCGTCGATCGCCATGGCCGCGCGCAGCACCCCGAGGTGGGCGTCGCGCTGCGGCAGGCCGCGGTCGAGCCGCTCCCAGCTCCCGCCCGCGTCGCGGGTCCGCCACACCGCCGCGCGGCCCTCGGGCATGCAGCGCGCGTGACCGGGGTCGAGCGGGATCACGTAGAAGGTGTCGCGGTCGTGCGGGTGCGCCGCGGCGGCGAACCCGAACTCGCTCGGCAGCCCGTCCGTGATCTCGCTCCACGAGCGGCCGCCGTCGTCGCTCCGGTGCACGCCCACGTGGTTCTGCTGGTACATCCGGCTGCCGTCGGCCGGTGAGCGCACGAGCCGGTGGACGCAGAAGCCGACCTCCTCGTGCGGCCGCGGCCAGTCCGCGCGCAGGCCCCTGTTGCGCGGTGTCCAGGTGGCGGCGCCGTCGCCGGTCTCGAACAGGCCGACGCCCTGGACGATGGCCCAGAAGCGCGCCGGGTCGTCGCCGTCGAGCATGATCGCGGAGACGCCGAGGTGGCCCGGAGGCTGGTTCGCCGGGTCGTCCCAGAGCTCGCTGCCGGGCTGGCCCGCGAGCGTCGTCAGCAGCGTCCACGTGACGCCGCCGTCCGTGCTCTGGAAGATCCCCGGCGCCTCGACGCCGACGAGGACCCGGCCGTGCCCCGCCGCCAGCGTCGACACCTTCGACACCTTCCGGCCGGCGCCGTCCTCGTACCCGAGCCCCTCGCTCGAGAGCTGCCAGGTCTCGCCGAGGTCGGCGCTCCGCCAGACCGCGGAGCCGTGCCACTCGCTCGCGGCGGCGGCGTAGATGCTCCCGGAGGAGCCGTCGTAGACCGCGTGGTAGACGGGCCAGCTCTCGCAGAGCGGCCCCCGGATGCTCCAGTCCCTCCCGTCGAGGCCCTCCTCCAGCACGAACAGGCCCTTCCGCGTTCCGATCAGAAGCAGTGTCCCGGGCATCTGCGCTCTCACCTCCAGTGATCCGACCCCTCCTCGGGCGGAAACTCATCGGTCGCCGGCGCCCGGCGGGTAGTCGACGTCGCCCGGCGGGTCGAGGTCGTCGCAGGCGACGAGCTTCGCCTCGAGCGCCCGCGCCCCCTCGTCGGGCACGCTCGCCCAGGCTGCTCGCGAGAGCACCGCCGGGTGGTCGCGGGTGCCGTCGTAGCTCGCGGCCACGACCGGCGCCTCGTCCCGGTGGGCGAGCACGCGCTCGACCGCGCGCGGGTCGAGCTCCGGCCCGTCGGCCAGGACGACGAGCGCCGCCTCGACCTCCTCGCCGAGCGCCGCGAGCCCGCAGCGGAGCGACGCGCCGGGGCCGCGCTCCCAGTCGGGGCACCGGACGACGCGGACGCCGAGCCCGAGGGAGTCGAGCGGGTGGGCGCCCTCGACGACGACCACCTCGTCCACCGCCGTCAGCGCGAGCCGCTCCAGCACGGCCGGGAGGTAGACGAGCTGCTTCGGCGAGCCGTAGCGGGTCGCCGCGCCGGCGGCGAGCACGACCGCCGCGATCACGAGCTCTCGACGGTCGCCTTCTCGATCTCGACGACCCGCGTCGGCTGCTCGTTCGCGTCGCCGAGCTCGCCGATGCGGTCGACGACCGCGAGCCCTTCGACGACCTTGCCGATGATCGCGTAGTCCGGCGGCAGTCCCGCGTCGGCGGCGGTGACGACGAAGAACTGGCTGCCGGAGGTTCCCGGCGGCTGTGCGCCCGTCTTCGCCATGGCGACGACGCCGTGCACGTAGCGCGCGCCGGCGCGAGGCCGGTCGACCGTCGTGTAGCCCGGGCCCCCGGTCCCCGTCGCCGTCGGGTCGCCGCCCTGGATCACGAACCCGGGCACGATCCGGTGGAAGACCGTGCGGTCGAAGAAGCCCGCCCGCACGAGCGCGACGAACGACGCGGTCGTGTGCGGCGACTGCCTCTGGTCGAGGCGGATCGTGAACGTGCCGCAGTTCGTGCGCACGACGACGTCGTAGGTCTTCGCCGGGTCGAGCGCCCGCGTCGGCTTGGGCTCCGTCCGCTCGCCCGCCTTCGGCGCCGCGACGGTCGTGCACCCGCCGGCGCCCGTCTCCGTCCGCTGCGCCTCGGTCGTCCCGCCGCCCCCGCCCCCGCCGCAGGCGGCGAGCGCGGCGACGAGCGCGAGCAGCGGGATGCGGCGCACGGCCGCGATGCTACGCGACTGCGGCCCGGGCCCGGGCGACGAGCGCGCGGGCGAGCTCGAGCTTGTACGCGTTGCCCGGCAGGGGCGTCGCCTCGTCGAGCGACCCGTCGAGCAGCCACGGCACCGGCGCGACGCCGGCGAGCGCGACCGTCGTCTCGCCGCCGCGCCGCACCGCCGCGACGCCGACGAGCGCGAACGCGAAGCGCTTGCGGTCCATCGCCTTCAGGTAGGTGGAGGCGTCCGCCGGCGGGACGTCGAGCTCGAGGGCGACCTCGCCCGGCTCGAGCACGGTCGTGCGCAGGTCGCTCTCGGTCGGGACGCGGTAGAGGTCGCGCACCGGAAGCTCGCGCCGCGTCGTGCGCAGCGTCGCGCCGAGCGCCACGAGCGCCGCCGCCACGTCGGACGGGTGCGCGGAGGCGCAGAAGCCGTTGGCGAGGATCGCGTGCTCGCGGTGCTCGCCGTCGCGGGCGTGGCAGCGCTCGCCGCCGCGGAGCCGGCACGGGTAGCCGAGCCGCCAGTACCAGCAGCGGGTCGCCTGGAGCAGGTTCCCCGCGACCGTGCCCATGTTGCGGAGCTGGGGCGAGGCGGCGAGCCGGCACGCCTCGCGGAGCGCCTCGGGCACCTGCGGGTCGACCTCGAGCTCGGCGAGGGTCGCGCCGGCGCCGATCCGCGTCCCCTCGACGCCGCGCGGGACGAGCCCGGCGACGTCGACCAGGGTGCCGGGGCGGACGAGCCCCTCGCGCAGGAGCGGCACGACCTCCGTGCCGCCCGCGAGGAGGAGTGTGTCGCCCGCCTCGTCGAGCCGCTCGAGCTCGTCGAGGCTAGACGGCCGCAGGAGCTCCACGGGCCCTCCCCTTCTCCCTCGCCTCGGCGAGCGCGCGCAGCATCTCCTCCCGCGTGATCGGCAGCGACCGCACGTCGGCGCCGGTCGCGTCGCGGATCGCGTTCGCGATCGCGGCCGCGACCGGGATGATCGGCGGCTCGCCGATCCCCTTCGAGCCGAGGTTCGTGAGCTGCGCGTCGGGCACGTCGACGAGCTCGGTGACGATCTCCGGGACGTCCGCGATCGTCGGCATCCGGTAGGCGTCGAACGACCGCGTCAGGATCGTCCCCGTCTCGGGGTCGGCGAGCCGCTGCTCGGAGAGGGTGTGGCCGATGCCCTGGACGATCCCTCCCTCGACCTGGCTCGAGGCGCCGAGCGGGTTGATCACGCGGCCGACGTCGTGGACGGCGGCGATCCGCTCCACGGTCACCTCGCCCGTCTCGACGTCGACCGCCACCTCGGCGACCTGCACGCCGAACGTGAGCGCCGTCATCCCGGCCGGGTTCGGGCCGCGCGAGCCGGTGCCGAGGATCTGCGCGTTGCCGAGCACGCCGAGCAGCTCGGCGAGGTCGAAGTCCTGCACGTCCTCGCCGTAGCGCTGCCGCGCGAGGTCGACGATCTGGCGCCTCGCGTCGGCGGCCGCCGCGCGCACGGCGGGCGCGACCGACGGCGTCGTCGACGAGCCGGCGGAGAGGGTCGCGTACGGGCCCCGCAGCGAGTCGCCGGCCGCGACGGTCACGTGCTCGACCGGGATCCCGAGCTCCTCGGCCGCGACCATCGCCAGCGTCGTCTTCGTGCCGGTGCCGACGTCCTGCATCGCCGTGACGACCGTCGCCCGCGCGTCCGAGCCGACGCGGATCCACGCGTAGCTCGGCGGCCCGCCGGCGCCGAACCACACCTGCGAGGCGAGCCCGACGCCGCGCTTCACCGTCGCGGTCGAGCGCGCGCGCACCTCGTGCCGCCGGTCCCAGTGCTTCCGTGCGCGCCGGTAGCACTCGGCGAGCTCCTTGCCCGAGAACGGGCGCCCGCCGCCGGGGTCGGCCTCGGCGTAGTTGCGCAGGCGGAGCTCGAGCGGGTCGAGCTCGAGCTTCGCGGCGAGCTCGTCGAGCAGGCACTCGAGCCCGAACGTGCCCTCCACGAAGCCCGGCGCCCGGAACGCCTTCGCGGGGGGCAGGTTCAGCTTCGCGCCGAGGAGCGTCGTGCGCACGTTGGGGCAGGCGTAGAGCATCAGCATCGGCCCCTCGGTCATCGAGACCCAGCCGGAGGCGCCGACCGCGTTCACGAACTCGCCCGAGAGCGCGGTGAGCGTTCCGTCGCTGCGCGCGCCCGCGACGAGCCGCTGGGTGGTCGCGTTCCGGTTCCCGGCCGCGACGTGCTCCTCGCGCCGCGTGAGCGCGCAGCGGACCGGCCGGCCCGTCCGCCGCGCGAGCTCGGCCGCGACGAAGGTGTAGTCGCCGGCCGCGTTCTTCGACCCGAAGCCGCCGCCCATGTACTCGCAGACGACGCGCACCTTGTCGGGCGGCAGGCCGAGCGCCTCCGCCACCTCCTCGCGCACGCCCCAGACGTACTGCGTCGAGGTGTACACCTCGAGCACGTCGCCCTCCCAGCGGCACACGGTCTGGTGCGTCTCCATCGAGTTGTGAAGGACCACCTGCGTGCGGTAGGTCGCCTCGACGACGGCGTCCGCCTCGGCGAGCCCGCGCTCGAGGTCGCCCCGGTCGCGGCGGCGCGGCTGCTCGAGCAGCGAGCCGCGCTCGACCGCCAGCTCGGGGTCGAGGAGGGGCTCGAGCACCTCCCACTCGACCTCGACGAGCGCGAGCGCCGCCCGCGCCTGCGCGGGCGTGTCGGCGCAGACCGCCGCGACGGCCGCGCCCTCGTGCTCGCACTCGGGGGAGAGCTCCGGCGCGTCGCCCGGGCCGATCGCGCCGCGGACGCCCGGCGCCTCGAGCGCGGGCGCGAGCTCGATCCGGCGGACGCGCGCGCGGGCGTGGGGCGAGCGGAGGACGGCCGCGTGGAGCATCCCCGGGAAGCGGACGTCGGCGGTGTAGCGCGCCTCGCCGCGGGCGCGCGCGAGGCCGTCGGCCCGGGCGGCGGGGCGCCCGACGACGCTGCGCGGGCCGGCGGGCCACTGCTCGAGCGCGTCCTCCTCGACGACCACCCAGACGTCCTCCCGGCGGCCCTCGACCTCCTTCTCGGTGCGGATCAGTCGCGCCACGTGCGAATCGCCTCCTCGATCTTCGTGTACGTGCCGCAGCGGCAGATGTTGCCCGCCATCCGGTGGCGGATCTCCTCCGTCGTCGGGTGCTCGCGCGCCTCCACGAGCGCGACGGCGCTCACGATCTGGCCGGGCGTGCAGAAGCCGCACTGCACGGCGTCGGCGCGGACGAACGCCGCCACCAGCGGATGGTCGCGCAGGCCCTCGATCGTGGTCACCTTCCGCCCCTCGACGCGGTGGAGGAGCGTGATGCAGGAGAGGACGGGCTCGCCGTCGACGAGCACCGTGCAGGCGCCGCAGTGGCCCTCGTTGCAGGCGACCTTCGTCCCGGTCAGCCCGATCCGCTCCCGCAGGGCCTCCGCGAGCGACGTGCCGACCGGCGCGTCGAGCGCGTAGCGTCCGCCGTTGACGACGAGCTCAGGCAGCCGCGGTCACCGCCTCGATGTCGGCGAGGTGGACGAGCCGCGCGGTCAGCCGGCCCGCCTGGAAGCGCTCGGCCTCGGTGGGGAGCTCGGTCCAGGTCGCCCACAGGTCGCGGGCCGTCTCGAGCAGCTCGCGCACGCGGTCGACGGCGTCCGGGTAGCCGTCGCGCTCGGCGCAGGTGTTGATCGCCAGCCCGAGCATCCCCATCGTGTCCGGCTGCCGCGTCCAGAGGAGCGGCGTGCACATCGAGATGTACTGGTGGATGCGCGCGAGCTGCATCGGCTGGGCGAGCGTGCGGGCGCCGCCGACCGGGCGCGTCGGCTCGGCCGGCTCGCCCCCGAAGGCCACGCGGTGGGCGTTGCCGGCGAGCATCGCGCGCACCTGCTCCTCGTCGTAGCCCGCGAGCCGGGCCGTCCTGAGCGCGAGGAAGAGCGAGGTCGTGTACTGGCCGTAGGGGTAGTCGGACGCGTACATCACCTGCTCGGGCGGGATCTGGCGGTAGAAGTCGAGCAGGTCGACGGGGCTCCACGTCGAGGTGTCGAAGAAGACGCCGCGCCGCCCGGCCATCGCGCGCGCGAGGTGGGCCATGTCGGCGATCCCGGCGTGGGCGATGATCAGCGTCGTCTCCGGGAACCGCTCGACGAGCCCGGCGAGGCCCGCCGCGATCGGGGGCAGGCCGCGGCCGCCGTGGATGAGGATCGGCACGCCCCGCTCGGCGGCGAGCGCGAACACCGGCCCGAGCCGCTCGTCGGTCGCGTCGAAGCGCTGCGCGCGCGGGTGGAGCTTGATCCCCCTCGCGCCGAGGTCGAGGCAGCGCCGCGCCTCCTCGAGCGGCGACTCGTTCAGGTCGAGCCGGACGAACGGCACGAGCCGCCGCCCGGAGCGGGCCGCGTACGCGAGCGTGCGGTCGTTCGCCGCGCGGAACGCGGGGTGGCGGTCGGGCTCGTCGAGGCAGAACATGAAGGCGTGGCCGACGCCGTGGCGGGCCATCAGCTCCTCGAGCTGGTCGTAGTCGCCGACCATGCCGTCGAGGTCGCGCCCGAGGTGGAGGTGGGCGTCGAAGAGCTCGGCCTCCGGCGGGAGCAGCCGCCGCACCTCCTCGTCGTAGCGGGCCACGAGCTCGAGGGCGCGTCCGAGGGCGTCGCTCACGGCTGAAAGCTAACGCCGCAGGCTAGAGTGCCGCGGTGCCCGACGTCCTGATCTACGCCGACACGGTGCGCTCCGGGGAGCTCCGCCACGAGCTCCCGCTCACGATCCCGGACCCGTTCCTGTACGCCGAGCGGGCCGGGGTGCGCCACGTCGTCGTCGGCTCGATGGAGGTGCCGCGCCTGCGGGGGCTCGGGCTGGAGCTCCACACGCCCGAGGAGTTCGGCTCCGACGAGCTGCGGCGGAGCGGCATGTCGAGGCTCGAGATCGACGCCGAGGTGGCCGTCCGGGCGGTGAAGGCGATCGGCGTGACCTCGGCCGTCGTGCCGGCCGGCTTCCCGCTCCTCCTCGCCGACAGGCTGCGCGCGGCCGGGGTCGAGCTCCGGCCCGAGCACGGGCTCTTCGTGGAGCGGCGGCGCGTGAAGAGCGAGGCCGAGCTGGCGGGGATCAGGCGGGCGCAGGCGGCCGCCGAGGCCGGGATGACGGCGGCGCGCGAGCTCCTGCGCCGCGCCGTCGCGAACGGCTCGGGGCTCGAGGTCGAGGGCGAGCCCCTCACCTCCGAGCGGATCAAGACCGCGGTCTCGCAGGCGTTCGTCGCGGCCGGGGCGAGCGCCGAGGACTTCGTCGTCTCGCACGGCCCGCAGTCGGCGATCGGCCACCACCTCGGCGAGGGGCAGATCCGGGCCGGCGAGCCGGTCGTGATCGACCTCTGGCCGCGCGACAACGAGTCCTCCTGCTGCGCCGACATGACGCGCACGTACGTCGTCGGCGACGTCCCGGAGGAGCTCGCGGAGTGGCACCGGCTCTGCCGCGAGGCGCTCGAGCGCGTCGTCGCCGAGACGCGGGCGGGAGTCACGGGCAGGTCGCTCTTCGACGCGACCTGCGACCTCTTCGAGGCCGCCGGCTACCCGACGCAGCGCACGAAGCCCGACGGCGAGCCGCTCGAGGAGGGGTTCTTCCACTCGCTCGGCCACGGGGTCGGGCTCGACGTCCACGAGCAGCCGGTGCTCGGGCTCTCCGGGCACGAGGAGCTGCGCGCCGGCGAGGTGCTGGCGGTCGAGCCGGGCCTCTACCGGCCGGGCTTCGGCGGCTGCCGGCTCGAGGACCTCCTCGTCGTGACCGACGACGGCGCCGAGCGGCTCACGCACTACCCGTACGACCTCGTCCCGTAGCGGCGCGGGGCCGCCTCGGGCGTACATAAGATCTCGGCCGATGGCGGCCGAGACCGGCGACCACGCGATCGACACGCTCCTCCTCGAGGAGCGCCGCTACCCGCCCCCGCCCGAGTTCGCCGCGCAGGCGAACGCCCGGCCCGGGATCTACGACGAGCCGTTCGAGGCCTTCTGGGAGCGGGAGGGGCGCGAGCGAGTCACGTGGTTCGAGCCGTTCACGAAGGTCTACGAGTGGGAGCCCCCGTACGCGCGGTGGTACGTCGGCGGGAGGCTGAACGTCGCCTACAACTGCCTCGACCGCCACGTCGAGGCCGGCAACGGCGACAGGGTCGCGTACTACTGGGAGGGCGAGCCCGAGGGCGACCGGCGCGCGCTCACCTACGCCGACCTCCACGCCGAGGTGACGCGCTGCGCGAACGCGCTCAGGGCGCTCGGCGTGAAGAAGGGCACGCCCGTCGGGATCTACATGGGGATGGTGCCGGAGACGCCGGTGGCGATGCTCGCGTGCGCGCGCCTCGGTGCGCCGCACACCGTCGTCTTCGGCGGCTTCTCGGCCGACTCGCTGTCGGGTCGCCTGCGCGACATGGGCTGCGAGGTGCTGATCACGCAGGACGAGGCCTGGCGCCGCGGCTCGACGGTGCCGCTCAAGCGGACCGCCGACGAGGCGCTCGCCGAGTCGCCGAGCGTGAGGAAGGTGCTCGTCCTGCGGCGCACGGGCGGCGACGTGCCGATGACCGAGGGCCGCGACCACTGGTGGCACGAGCTCGCGACCGACGACACGCCCTGCCCGCCGGAGCCGATGGACGGCGAGGATCTCCTCTACCTCCTCTACACCTCCGGCACGACGGCGAAGCCGAAGGGGATCGCGCACACGACCGCCGGCTACCTCGTCGGCGTCGCGTCGACGCACCACTACGTCTTCGACCTCAAGCCGGAGCGCGACGTCTTCTGGTGCGCGGCCGACGTCGGCTGGGTGACCGGCCACAGCTACATCGTCTACGGGCCGCTCTGCAACGGCGCGACGTCGGTGCTGTACGAGGGGACGCCCGACTTCCCCGACAAGGACCGCTGGTGGGCGATCGCCGAGCGCTACGGCGTCACGATCCTCTACACCGCCCCGACGGCGATCCGGACGCACATGAAGTGGGGCCCCGAGCACGCGCGCCGGCACGACCTCTCGAAGCTGCGCCTGCTCGGCACCGTCGGCGAGCCGATCAACCCCGAGGCCTGGGTCTGGTACCACGAGCACGTCGGCGGCGGCAGGTGCCCGGTCGTCGACACCTGGTGGCAGACCGAGACGGGGATGATCCTGATCACGCCGCTGCCGGGGGTCACGACCACCAAGCCGGGCTCGGCGACGCGGCCGTTCCCGGGCGTGGACGCCGCCGTCTACAACGAGGCCGGCGAGGAGGTGGGGCCGGGCGGCGGCGGCTACCTCGTGCTGCGCCGGCCGTGGCCGGCGATGCTGCGCGGGATCTACGGCGACGACGAGCGCTACCGCGAGACGTACTGGTCGAAGTACGGCGACGCCTACTTCGCCGGCGACGGCGCCCGGATCGACGCCGACGGCGACTTCTGGCTGCTCGGCCGCGTCGACGACGTGATGAACGTCTCCGGCCACCGCATCTCGACGATCGAGGTCGAGTCGGCGCTCGTCGACCACCCGGAGGTGGCGGAGGCGGCCGTGTGCGCTCGCAACGACTCGATGACCGGGCAGGCGATCGTCGCCTTCGTCACGCTCAAGGGCGGCCGGGAGGGCTCGGTGGGGAAGCTCGAGGAGCTCCGCGACCACGTCGCCGTCAAGATCGGCCCGATCGCGAAGCCCGCGAACGTCGTCTTCACGCCCGAGCTGCCGAAGACGAGGAGCGGCAAGATCATGCGCCGCCTCCTCCGCGACGTCGCCGAGCACCGCCCGCTCGGCGACACGACGACGCTCGCCGACCCCGCGGTGGTCGAGGAGATCCGCACCCGCTCGGAGAGCGAGCGCTCGCAGGAGGACTAGCCGCCGCCCGCGAGCGCGCGGGCGAACCGCTCGTCGGCGTCCTCGAACGGCCCGATCACCGCGAGGTGGAGCCGGTCGGTCGCGATCAGGTCGCGCGCGACCCGCTGCACGTCCTCGGCCGTCACCTCGTCGATCCGCGCGAGCAGCTCCTCGGGCTCGAGCGCCTTCCCCTCGAGCACCTCGCGGTTGAGCCCGTACATGATCAGCCCCTGCGGGTTCTCGGTGCGGAGGACGAACCGGCCCTTCACCATCGAGCGCGCCTTCTCGAACTCGTCGTCGGGCACGCGCTCGTCCGCCATCCGGTGGAACTGCTCGACGATCACCCCGATCGCCTCGTCGATGCGCTTGATGTCGACGCCGGCCTGCGCGTAGAGCGAGCCCGCGTCCGTGTAGGAGTGGTTGAGGCCGTGGACGTAGTAGGCGAGGCCGCGCCGCTCGCGCACCTCGAGGAAGAGGCGCGACGACATCCCGCCGCCGAGCACCGCGGCGAGGAGCTGGAGCGCGTAGCGGTCGGGGTGCTCGATCGGGTGGCTCGGGACGCCGAGGATCAGGTGCGCCTGGTCGGCGTCCTTGTGGTGGACGCTCACGTGGGGCCCCGGCGCGCGGTCGAGCTCGGCCGGCGCGGGCCGACGGTCGCCGTTCGGCGACATGTCGCCGAGCAGCGACTCGAGCAGCTCGTCGAGCCCTTCGCCGACGCGGCCGCTCACGCCGACGACCATCCGCTCCGGCGAGTACCACTCGCGCACGTAGTCGAGGAACGTGTCGCGCGTCGCCGCCCGGATCGTCTCCTTCGTCCCGAGCGTCTCCCAGCCGAGCGGGTTGTCGCCGAAGATCAGCGTCTCGTAGACCGTCCCGATGTGGTCGCGCGGCGTGTCGACGTACATGTTCATCTCCTCGAGGATCACGCCCTTCTCGCGCTCGATCTCCTCGGGGTCGAACTTCGAGTTGCGGAGCATGTCGAGCAGGACGTCGAGCGCGACGTCGCGGTCGCCGGCCGCGCAGCGGACGTAGTACCCCGTGTACTCCTTCGAGGTGAACGCGTTGAACTCGCCGCCGATCCCGTCGACGATCGTCGTCAGGTCGCGCGAGGTCGGGCGGCGCTCCGTCCCCTTGAAGAACATGTGCTCGGCGAAGTGGGCGATCCCCCGATTCTCGGCGCGCTCGTAGCGCGACCCGGCCGCCAGCATGACGAAGCACGCCACCGACTGGGCGTGGTCGAGCGGCGCGGTCAGGACGCGCAGGCCGTTCGAGAGGGTGCGGCGCTCGAAGACGGACACGGCCGCGATGGTATAGAGACGGGCGATGCCGGGAGAGACGCGTCGCGCGGTCCACGCCCAGCCCGAGTGGCTGCGGGCGCTCCGGGTCGAGCGGCGCCTGCCGGCGGGCGCCGACGTCGTCTTCACGGGCTGCGGCACCTCGTTCCACGCCGCCCAGACCGGCGGCCGCGCCGTGCAGGCGCTCGACGCCGCGCTCTCCCCGCCCGCGGCGGACCTGATGGTGTGCGTCTCGCACGAGGGCGGGACGCCGCTCACGCTCGAGGCGGCCGCCGCCTTCCCCGGTCCGAAGTGGGCGGTGACCGGCCGGGCCCACTCGCCGCTCGCGGAGCTCTGCGAGGAGGTCGTCGTGTGCACGCCGGAGCTCGAGCGCTCCTGGTGCCACACCGCGAGCTACACGTGCGCCGTCGCGGCGATCGCCGCGCTGCGCGGCGAGGACGTCTCGTGGCTCGCGGACGCGGTCGAGGAGGCGCTTCGCCTCCGGGAGCCGGCGCCGGCCCGGGCCAAGGTCTGCGTCGCGGGGGCCGGACGCGACTGGCCGACGGCGCAAGAGGCGGTGCTCAAGCTCCGCGAGGGCGCGTGGCTCTCGGCGGGCGCCCACCACACCGAGCAGCTCCTCCACGGCCACCTCGCCGCCTTCGACGAGGGCGTGCGCGCGTACGTGCTCGAGGGCGAGGGGCGCGCCGCCGAGCGGGCTCGGGACGCCGTGGCCGCGCTGCGCGAGCTCGGCTGCGAGACGACGCTCGTGCCCACCGTCCACCCGGCGGTGGACGTCGTGCGCTTCCAGCTGCTGACCCTCGCCGCCGCCGAGGCGCGCGGGATCGACCCCGACCGGATCCACCGCGACGACGAGCGATGGGCGCGCGCGCGGGCCGCGTACCGGTAGGGCTCAGGACGCGGCCATCGCCTCGAGCAGCCGGTCGACCTCGTCCTCGGTGTTCGTGTGGACGATCCCGACGCGCAGCGCGCCGTCGGGAAGCCCCAGGTGCTCGAAGACCTCGACGGCGTAGTTGTTGCCGTGCCAGACCGCGAAGCCGGCCTGGCCGAGCCGCGCGGCGGCCTCCCCGGGCGTCTCGCCCGGCGGCGTCAGCGCGAAGGTCGGGACGCGGCCCTCCATCGTCTGCGGGCCGTGGAGCGTCCACCCCGCGGGGAGGCCGTTCAGGAAGCGCTGTCCGAGCGCGCGCTCGTGCTCGGTGACGAACTTCCAGCCCACGCCGTGCAGGTACTCGACGGCGGCGATGAAGCCGCAGAGGAGCTCGTGCGGGAGCGTCCCGGTCTCGTGGCGCGGGCCGGGCGCGTCGCTCGACGGGCGCACCTTGTAGGGGCGCCAGCCCTCGAGCAGGTCGCGCCGCGCCCAGGCGAGCCCGAGGTGCGGCCCGAAGAACTTGTAGGCCGAGCAGAGCAGGACGTCGACGCCGGCGTCCGGGATCTCGATGTCCCCGTGCGGCGCGTAGTGGACGGCGTCGCACCAGGCGAGCGCGCCGACCGAGTGGGCGAGCTCCACGACCTCCTTCACCGGCACCACCGTCCCGACCGCGTTCGACGCCCACGGGAACGCGACGACGCGCGTGCGCTCGGAGAGGAGCGAGCGCAGGTGGTCGAGGTCGAGCCGGCACTCGCCGTCGAGGCCGGCGAGCTTCACCTCGAGGCCGATGTCGGCGGCGAGCTGGAGCCACGGGGCCACGTTCGCGTCGTGGTCGAGCCTCGTCACGACGACCTCGTCGCCGCGCTCGAAGCCCCGGGCCGCGGTGCGCGAGAGCGCGAAGTTGAGCGTGGTCATGTTGGCGCCGAAGACCACCTCGTCGGTGAGCACGCCGAGCAGGTCCGAGGCCGCGGCCCGCGCGGAGGCGATCACCTCGTCGGTCACCATCGACGTCAGGAACTTCCCTCCGGCGTTCGCGTTCGCCGTCAGCAGGTAGCCGGAGACCGCCTCGATCACCGAGTCGGGGCACTGCGTGCCGCCGGGCCCGTCGAAGAACGCCATCGGCACGTCGAGCGTGTGGAAGCGGTCGCGGACCGCCTCGATCGTGACGTCGACGATCTCCTCGTGCGCCATCCCGCCGGGGACGCTACAGGGTCCGTCCGGTCGCGGTCCTAGAGTGGGGCGGCGTGAGGCTCAGGCCGCTCTCGGAGGCCGAGTGCTACACGCGCTGCTACGGCGGTCGCCCCGGCGAGCGCGTCAGCGTCGTGCGCGTGGTCGCGCGCGCCGCGCGGCGCGCCGAGCAGGCGCCGCAGCCCGCGAAGGGGAGGCGGGCCGCGTGACGCGCGCGTGCCGGAGCTGGACCTCCCGCCGCCGCTACGGCTCGCCGGCGAGGGGCCGGCCCGCGCCGCCGCTTCCGAGCTCGTGGACGTGCACGGCCACGTGGACGTCGCGTCTGCCACGCTGTCGCCCGCGTGGGCGCTCCCGCATCTGATCCGCCGTCGGCCGTCCCCGACGTCCTCGCCCCGGACCTCGTCTGCGTCTTCTGCGGCATCAACCCGGGCCGCGTGTCCGCGGCCGCGCGCGCCCACTTCGCGAACCCGCGGAACGACTTCTGGCGGCTGCTCCACGACGCCGGCTTCACGCCCCGGCGGCTCGCTCCCGCCGAGCAGCACCGGCTGCTCGAGCTCGGCTACGGCCTGACGAACGCCGCGTACCGCACCACGCGGGGCTCGGGGGACCTGCGCCGCGGCGACTTCGACCCGGAGCGGCTCGAGCGGCTCGCGGCGGAGCTGCGGCCGCGGGCGCTCGCGTTCGTCGGCAAGGAGGCCTACCGCGGGCTCTTCGGCGAGCGCCCGGAGCTCGGGCCGCAGCTGCGGACGCTCGAGGACGCCGGCCTCTTCGTGCTCCCCTCGACCTCGCCGGCGAACGCGGCGGTGCCCTACGAGGAGCGGCTGCGCTGGTTCCGGGCCCTCCGCGGGTGGCTCGAGCCCGTCCGGCGCGACGCCGTGCGCGCGCTCGTCGTCGACGAGGCCGGGCGCGTGCTCCTCCTCCGCTGGGAGAACCCGGTCTCGCGCGAGGTCTGGTGGATCACCCCGGGCGGGGAGCTCCGCGACGGCGAGACGCCGGAGGCGGCGCTCGCGCGCGAGCTCTCGGAGGAGGTCGGGCTGGCCGCGGCGCCCGGCCCGGCGGTGTGGGCGCGCGAGCACGTGCTGCCGCTCGGCGGGCGCATCGTCCGCCAGGTGGAGCGCTTCCACCTCGTGCGGGTGCGGGCGCACGTGCCGGCGCCGACCGTCGACCTCGCCGCCGAGCACGTGCACGGGCACCGCTGGTGGACGCCCGGCGAGCTCGAGCGCGCCGCCGAGCGCGTCTCGCCGCGCTGCCTCGCCGAGGTCGTGCGCGCGGCGACTACGGTCTAGGCGTGGAGGTCTTCGTGATCGTCCATCTGCTCGCCGCGTGCGTGTGGGTCGGCGGCGCGGTCGCGCTCGTCGTCGCCGGCGTGCCGGCGATTCGTGTGCTGGAGGGGGAGCCGCGCGGCCGCGCGATGCGCGAGCTCGGCCTGCGCTGGCGCCCGCTCGGCTACGGCGCGCTCCTCGTCCTCGCCGTCACCGGCGTCCCGCTCGCGCAGCACGACTACGACGAGGGGCGCTCGCCGTTCCAAACCGTGCTCTGGGTCAAGGTCGGGCTCTCGGCCGGCCTCGTCGTCGTCTCGTACCTGCACAACTACGTGCTCGGCCCGCGCCTGCAGCGCGAGATCCGCGAGGGCCGCGCGCAGCGCACGCGCCCGAGCCTCGTCGTCGTCGGCTGGACGAGCCTCGCGCTCACGCTGACCGTGCCCGTCCTGGGCGCGGTCCTCGCGAGCCTCGCCGAGTAGCCCGTCCCGCCCCCGCCCTCCGGCCTCGTTCCCGGTCGACCGTCCGGGGCCTGGCCCCGCCCAGCTCCGTCCGGGCCGCGTCCGGGAGGGCCGCGGTCAGCCGGGCCAGCGGTTCGTGATCGGCGTGCGGCGGTCGCGGCCGAAGGCCTTCGGGTGGAGCTTCACGCCCGGCGGCGCCTGCCGGCGCTTGTACTCGGCCCGGTCGACCATCGCGAGCGCGCGCTCGACGACGTCGGGGTCGAAGCCGTCCTGCGAGAGCTCCTCGCGCGAGCGGTCGAGCTCGACGTAGGCCTGCAGCACCTCGTCGAGCGCGGGGTAGGGCGGCAGCGAGTCCTCGTCGCGCTGCCCCTCGCGCAGCTCCGCGCTCGGCGCGCGGTCGATGATCGACTGCGGGATCAGCTCCCGGCCCGCGCGCTCGTTCAGCCGGGCGGCGAGGCGGAAGACGTCGGTCTTGTAGACGTCCTTCAGCAGCGCGAAGCCGCCCGCGAGGTCGCCGTAGAGGGTCGAGTAGCCGACGGAGAGCTCGGACTTGTTCCCGGTCGCGACGACGAGCCAGCCGAACTTGTTCGAGAGCGCCATCAAGAGCGTCCCGCGGATGCGCGCCTGCAGGTTCTCCTCGGTGAGGTCGGGCCGGAGCCCGGCGAACGGCTCGGCGAGCACGCCGGTGAACGCCTCCACGACCGGCTCGATCGGGAGCTCGCGGAAGTCGAGCCCGAGCGACGCGGCCAGCCGGCGCGCGTCCGCCCGCGTCGCCTCCGACGAGTAGCGCGAGGGCATCGAGACGCCGTGCACCCGCTCGGGGCCGAGCGCCTCGGCCGCGAGCGCCGCCGTGAGCGCCGAGTCGATCCCGCCCGAGAGGCCGACGACGACGTCGCCGAACCCGTTCTTGGAGACGTAGTCGCGCAGGCCGAGCTCGAGCGCCCGGCGCATCTGCTCGAGCTCGTCGAGCTCGGGCGCGGGCACGGGGTGGAGCCGCTCGCCCTGGGCGCGGGGCCCGGCCAGCTCGACGACCTCGACCGGCGGCGTCCCCCGCTCGCGCGCGAGCGAGCGGCGCCGGACGTCGCGGAGCCTCCGGCCCACGGCCGCCGCCGGGTCGACGTCGACCACGAGCAGCGCCTCCTCGAACCCGGGGGCGCGCGCGACGAGCTCGCCCTCGTCGTCGATCACGACCGAGTGCCCGTCGAAGACGAGCTCGTCCTGCCCGCCGACCGCGTTGCAGAGCGCGACGAAGCACGCGTTGTCGCGCGCGCGCACGCGCAGCATCTCCTCGCGCTCGCGGTCCTTGCCGACGTGGAACGGCGACGCGGAGATGTTCGCGACGAGCTGCGCGCCGGCGAGCGCGAGGTCGGTCGCCGGCGGGCCCGGCTGCCAGACGTCCTCGCAGATCGTCGGCCCCACGAGCACCTCCCCGAAGCGCAGCAGCACGAGGTCGCGGCCAGGAGCGAAGTACCGGTCCTCGTCGAAGACGCCGTAGTTCGGGAGGAAGCGCTTGCGGTAGACGGCCCGGACGGCGCCGTCGGCGAGCACGTAGCAGGCGTTCGAGAGGTCGGCGTCGAGGTGCGGCGCGCCCACGAGCGCGGTCACGCCGCTCACCGCCCGCGCGATCTCCTCGACCGAGCGGCGCGCGGCGCGGACGAAGCCCGGCCGGAGCAGGAGGTCCTCGGGCGGGTAGCCGGTCACGGCCAGCTCGGGGAAGAGGACGAGGTCGGCGCCGGCCGCCCGCGCCTCCTCCAGGCGGGCGAGGATCCGGCCGCGGTTGCCGTCGAGGTCGCCGACGACGGTGTCGATCTGCGCGAGCGCGAGTCTCATCGAGCTGGTTTTCTCCTCTCGATCGAAAACTGTACCGTGCGCGGCGATGCGGGTCGCGTCCGAGCTCGTGATCGACCCGCGCTTCCGCGGCCCGGACGCCTCGGCGAACGGCGGCTACGCCTGCGGGCGGATCGCGGCGGCCGCAGGCGGCGAGGTCGCCGTCACGCTCCGCTCGCCGCCCCCGCTCGGCGTCCCGCTCCGCGTCGAGGCGGGGCGGGTCCTCCACGGCGAGACGCTCGTGGCGGAGTTCGGGCCCGCCGCGGTCGAGCTCGAGCCGCCCGAGCCGCCGACCTTCGACGAGGCGGTCGAGGCGCAGCGGCCGGACGTCGACTCCCTCTTCCCGCACTGCTTCGTCTGCGGCGTCCGGCGCGCGCCCGACGACGGGCTCCACATCCATCCGGGCCCCGTCGGCTCGCGCGGCCTCGTCGCGGCGCCGTGGGTGCCGCGCCCCGACACGTCCGCGCCGGAGTTCGTCTGGTGCGCGCTCGACTGCCCCGGCGCCTACGCGAGCGGGCTCACGAGTCGGGGCGCGCTCCTGCTCGGCCGCCTGGCCGCGCGCGTCCTGCGCACGCCGCAGCCGGGGGAGCGCTGCGTCGTCGCGGGGTGGCCGCTCGGCGGCCGCGGTCGCGCGCACGAGGCCGGCACCGCCCTCTGGGCGGGCGGCGAGCTGCTCGGCCTCGCGCGCGCGACCTGGATCGAGCCGCGCGGCTGACGGCGGCTACGCGCCCGCCTCGAGCCGCTCCTTGAGCCGCCGCTGGTCCTCGGGCACGTGCCGGCGTGCGTCGCGGCGCACGAGCGGGAGCAGGAGCTTCCCGAGCCCGTGCCCCTCGAAGTCGAGCTCGAGCGTGAGCCGCGACCGGCCCTCGCCGGCCGGCTCGACGGTGACCGTCCCGACCGGCCGCACCGGCCCGTCGACCCCGCGGAACGACACCCGCCGGGGCGGCTCGTGGGCGGTGAGCTCGTACGTGACCTCGCGCACGCCGCCGGGGACCTTCCGCTTCTCCCGCGCCCGGGAGCCGACGCCCGTCGGGGGCTCGGTCTCGCGGGTGATGCTCACGATCGACCCCTGCCACTCGCCGTGCCGCTCGAGCTGGTCGAGGTAGGCGAACACGTCCTCGGGGCGGCGGCCGATCTCGACGCTCTCTCTGATCGCTGCCATGCGGCGATCCTCTCACGGCGCCGCCGCCCTGGCCAGCGGCGGAGCCGGCAAGAAGGAGGGCAGGTGGGCGGCGCCGCTCGCCGTGGTCGCGATCCGTCCGCCTCCCCGCGCGTGCGGGCCCCGACCGGACCGCGCGCACGACGTTCGCGCCGACCCCGCGCCCGCAGCCGGTGACGAGGTCGACGCGGCTAGCCGACGGCCTCGGCGATCGCGTCGAGCGCTTCGGGGTTCTCCAGCGAGGAGAGGTCGCCCGGGTCCGCCCCGAGCGCGACCGCCCGGACGGCGCGGCGCACGATCTTCGCCGAGCGCGTCTTCGGGAGGGCCTCGACGAAGACGATCCGCTCCGGCTTGAACGCGCGTCCGAGCCCGGCCGCGACCGTCTCGCCCACCGCCGCGGCGAGCTCGGGCGAGGGCTCCTCCCCCGGCACGAGGCAGCAGAAGATCCAGGCCGCCTCGCCCTTCACCTCGTGCGGCACGCCGATCGCGGCGGCCTCGCGCACGGCCGGGTGCGCGACGGCCGCGGACTCGAGCTCGGCCGGGCCGATCCGCTTGCCGGCGACGTTGAGGGTGTCGTCGGAGCGCCCGTGCAGGAACCAGAAGCCGTCCGCGTCGACGGAGGCCCAGTCGCCGTGCACCCAGACGCCGGGGAAGCGGCGCCAGTAGGTGTCGAGGTAGCGCTCCGGGTCGCGCCAGAAGCCGCGCGTCATCCCCGGGAAGGGGCGGCGGCAGACGAGCTCGCCCACCTCGCCGGTGCCGACGAGCGAGCGTCCCTCGCCGTCGACGACGTCGACGGCCATCCCGAGCGCCGGCCCGCCGAGCGAGCACGCCTTGATCGGGATCGAGGGCACGGGCGAGAGGAAGCAGGCCCCGACCTCGGTGCCGCCGGAGCAGTTGACGATCGGGACGCGGCCGTGGCCGACCTCCTCGAAGAGCCAGCGGTAGGGCTCCGGGTTCCACGGCTCGCCGGTCGTCACGAACGTCCGCAGCGACGAGAGGTCGGCCTGCAGAGCGCCGTGCGGCGCCAGCGCCCGCACGAGCGTCGGCGAGAGGCCGAGCATCGTCACCCGCTCCGACTCGACGATCCGCCAGAGACGGTCGGCCGGCCAGTCGGGCGCGCCCTCGGCGAACACGATCGTGGCGCCGAGCGCGCCCGCCCCCACGACCGTCCACGGGCCCATGATCCAGCCCATGTCGGTCGCGAAGTGGACGACGTCGCCGGCGTGGACGTCGCCCTGGTAGCAGACCTCGCGGGCGACCGAGACGAGGAAGCCGCCCTGGACGTGGACGATCCCCTTCGGCGCCCCGGTCGTGCCGGACGTGTACGTGAGCAGGTACGGCGTCTCCGACTCGACCTCGAGCGGCGGCAACGTGCCGGGGCAGCCGGCGACGAGCTCGTCCCACGGCGCGACGACGACGTGCTCGAGCGCCGGCGCGTCGCGCCGGGCCTCCTCGAGGATCTCGAGCATCGGCACCTCGCGGCCGCGGCGCGACGAGGCGCGGCAGGTGATCGCGACCTTCGCCTCGCTCGCGCGGAGGCGCTGGGCGACGGCGGGCGCGGCGAAGCCGGAGAACACGGGCACCTGGACCGCGCCCAGGTGCGCGCAGGCGTGCGAGGCGACGAGGACCTCGGGCGACATCGGCAGGAAGAGCGCGACCCGGTCGCCCGCGCGCACGCCGAGCCTCGCGAGGGCCTCGGCGAGCCGCGTCACCGCGCGCGAGGCCTCGGCGAAGGTGAGCGTCCGGCGCGCGCCGTCCTCGGCGAGCCCGACCGCCGCGACGGCGTCGGGCGTCCGCTCGGCGAAGCGGTGGACGCAGTTGCGCGCGATCGAGACCCGCCCGCCGGGGAACCAGGTCGTCCACTCGGGCCCGCGCGAGTCGTCGTAGACGCGCTCCCACGGCGTCGAGAACTCGAGCCCGAGGTCCTCGACCGCGAGCGGCCAGAACCAGTCGGGCTCGGCGATCGAGCGGCGCAGGAGCTCGTGGTAGTCGCACACGCCGCCCCGGGCGGCGAGCCGCGTGGCGTTCGCCCGCTCGACGACCTCGGGGGGCGGTCGCCAGACGACCTCGGTCACCGCCGAACCATAGCGGTCGGTCCCGGCGTGTTAGCGCCTGCTAACGTAGTGCACGCTAACTTCAGACTGGAGGATGAATGAAGGCACGACTCTTCGCAGCGGAGAACAGGAAGTGGTGGACGCTCGCGGCGGTGTCCTTCGGCCTGTTCATGATCATGCTCGACAACACGATCGTGAACGTCGCGCTGCCGTCGATCCAGAGCTCGCTCGGGCTCACGATCTCGGAGCTCGAGTGGGTCGTCACCGGGTACGCGCTCACCTTCGGCGCGCTGATGCTGACCGGCGGGAAGCTCGCAGACCTGCTCGGCCGGCGGCTCGTCTTCGTCGCCGGCCTCGCCGTCTTCACGCTCTCGTCGCTCGCCTGCGGCCTCGCCGACAGCGCGTCCGTCCTGATCGCGGCGCGCGTCGTGCAGGGCGTCGGCGCGGCGATGATGAACCCGGCGACGCTCTCGATCATCACCGTCACGTTCCCGCCGCGCCAGCGCGGGACGGCCATCGGCATCTGGGCCGGCGTCTCCGCGCTCGCCCTCGCGATCGGGCCGCTCGTCGGGGGGCTCATCACCGAGCACATCAACTGGAACTGGATCTTCTTCATCAACGTCCCGGTCGGTGCGGTCGCGATCCTCGCCGCGTTCGCGTTCGTCGACGAGTCCCGCGACACCTCGCACGAGCAGCGGCCGGACGTGCCCGGCCTGCTCACGTCGGCGCTCGGGCTCTTCGCCCTCTCCTATGCGCTGATCGAGGCGAACACCTACGGCTGGGCCTCGGCCCGCATCCTGACCGCGTTCGCCGTCGCCGCCGTCGCGCTCGCCGCGTTCGTGCTGCTCGAGCTGCACCAGCGCCTGCCGATGCTCGAGCTCGGCCTCTTCCGGAACCGCGGCTTCTCGGGCGCGAACGCCGTGATGCTGCTCGTCGGACTCGCGATGTTCGGCGTCTTCTTCTACGTCTCGCTCTACGTCCAGCAGGTGCTCGGCTACTCGCCGGTCGAGGCCGGCGCCTCGTTCCTGCCGTGGACGCTGCTGATCATCCTGCTCGCGCCGCAGGCGGGGCGCCTCTCCGACCGGATCGGGCCGCGGCCGCTCGTCGGCTTCGGGATGCTCGTCCTGGCGGGCTCGCTCGTCTGGTTCTCGCAGATGGGCGTGAGCGAGAGCTTCTGGGCGCTGCTGCCCGGGATGCTGCTCGGGGGCGTCGGGATGTCGGCGTCCATGGCGCCCGTGACGGCGGCAGCGATGAGCTCGGTGCGCCCCGACAAGGCCGGCGTCGGGTCGGCCGTCCTGAACAGCATGCGCCAGGTCGGCGGCTCGCTCGGGATCGCGGTGATGGGAGCGATCGTGGCGGACGGCATCTCGAGCTCGGTCGCCTCCGGCGACCCGCGGCCGGTCGCGTTCGTGCACGGGTTCCACCACGCGCTCGACGTCGCCGCCGGGATCGCGGTCGCCGGCGCGGTGATCGCGCTCCTCACGCTCCGCCACGCGCACCACCGGCGGGAGCCGGTGGCGGAGCTCGCCGAGGCGGCGTGAGCGCGACGCGGCCGCGGCTGAGCGCGGGCGAGCGGCGGCAGGCCGTCCTCGAGACGGCCTGCCGCGTGTTCGTCCGCTCCTCCTACCGCGGAGCGACGACCGCTGAGATCGCCCGCGAGGCGGGGATCACCGAGCCGATCCTCTACCGGCACTTCGGGTCGAAGCGCGACCTCTACCTCGCCTGCCTCGACGAGGCGTGGCGGAGCTTCCGCGAGCTCGCCGAGCGCTCCCTCGCCGAGGACCCCGGGCGCTGCCTCGGCGCGATCTCGGACGCCTACATGCAGAAGCGCTCGCGGATCCGGCTCGTCGACCTCTGGATCCAGGCGCTCTCCGAGGCGCCCGACGACGCCGCGATCGCGAAGGCGATCCGGAGGCAGATTCGCGAGGTGCACGCGTTCGTCGCCGACGTGATCAGGCGGGGCCAGGAGGCCGGGGCGCTGAACCCCGAGCGCGACCCGGTCGCCGAGGCCTGGCTCTTCGTCGCCGGCGGGCTGCTCACGACCATCGACCACCGCCTCGGCGGGCTCCTCGGCCCCGACCTCGAGCGGGTGCGCGCCGCCCGGCGCGCGTACATGCAGGCGTCGCCGGCGCCCGCCCCCGGGAACGCGACCGCCTGAAAGCGAAAGAGCCCCGGCGGCGGCAGGACGGCGGGTATTCGGGCCCGACCGGCGGTTGTTGCCGATCGCAGGCGGACGTAGCATGGGCTGCGCCGCCTGCGCATCGGCGTCCACGTCGACGGCGCGGAAGGCGCCGGCCGGCGGCCATTGGTGGGTTCGGCTTGCCGCCGCCGACATCAAGGCCTGCCGGTTGCCGGACCCCTGCGAGGGCTACCGGAAACCCGCACCCTGGTAGCCGGCGACGACCGTTGACAGCCGTCTCCTGGGGGATACTATGGCCACATACCACCCGGCTCCTTGTGGGCCGGGTTTCCTTTCTTCCGAGCGGCCTTCCCCCTCATGGGAGCGGGACACGCCCCGATCGGGGGGCGCGGCGTCGGCGCCTCCGCGGCCCGGTGCCTCTCCAGTCGCGCCCCGAACGGGCGGGCTCAGGGCGGGCGGGAGCGGGAGCCGCGACGACCGGCGGCGGTGGCCCACCCGGCCCCCTGAAAGCGAAAGAGCCCCGGCTGCGGCACCCGGGGCTCTCTCTTTGGTCAGGCGGGGCGCCTTTGTGAAGCGGCCCCGGAAGTGACGGCTCTGCGGCCCAGCCATCCTTCCGGTTGTCGCGCTTCGGCGCTCCCCTCGTAGGCGATCCTGCGGCGGGTCGCTGCGAGGTGGACTCACTGTAGGACGCGACCGGGCGGCTGTCAAGTACCTGGATCAAGTGGATTTGCAAGTCGTACTTCACGCGAATTCGGCTCAACCAAGCCGTTTGCGGGCCCTGTCCCAAATGGGGGATTGCACTAACGCCTGGATTCGTCCAGACTGCGCCTGTCGTGAACGCGACGACGAGAGCGTCTTCCGGACCCGCACGCGGCTCCCGCCTCGGCGACCGCCTGCGCTCGCTCCGCGTCTCCGCCGGGCTCACGCAGACCGACCTCGCCGGCGACCGCTTCTCGAAGGAGTACATCTCCCAGATCGAGCGCGGCAAGACGCGGCCGACGCCGGAGACGATCGGCTGGCTCGCCGCGAGGCTCGGCGTCGACGCCGCGTTCCTCGCGAGCGGCGTCTCGAGCGACCAGCGCGCCCGCGCCGAGGCGATCCTCGCGCGCGCGGAGGCCAGGGCCGAGCGGCGCGACTTCGAGACCGCCGTCTCCGAGTACGCGGAGGCGCGCGCCGCCGTCGTCGCCACCGGCGCCGTCGAGCTCCAGGTGCGCGCGCTCTCGGGCGAGGCCTGGGCGCGGGCCCACGTCGGCGAGGTGCGCCCGGCGATCCGCCTCCTCGAGGAGGCGCGCTCGCTCGCGGAGGGGCCGCAGTTCACCGACCTCGACCGGGCCGAGGTGCTCTTCCGGCTCGGCGTCTCCCGCTACCTGATCTCGAGCATCGCGACCTCGGTGGCGCTGCTGTCCGAGGCGCTCGGCCTCGTCGAGCGCTCGGCGCTCCCGTCGGACGTGCTCAGGGCGAACATCCTGACCTGGCGCTCGCGCTGCTACCGGCGGCAGCGCGACTTCGAGGCGGCGCGCGAGGACGTCGAGCGCGCGCTCGAGCTCGCCGAGGCGATGCACGACGCCAAGGCGCTCGGCGACGCCTACTTCCAGGCGTCGCTGATCGCGGAGCGCGACGGCCACTGGGTCCTGGCGCGCACGTACGCCGAGAAGGCGAAGTCGCAGTACGAGGAGCTGTCCGACCGGCTCAACGTCGGTCGCCTGCTGAACAACCTGGGTGGGCTCGAATTCCTGCTCGGCAAGCCCGAGCAGGCCGTGTCGCGGCTGCAGGAGGCGTTCGGGGTCGTGCTGGAGCACGGCAACGACGACGACGTCGCGACGGTGGTGTCCTCGCTCGCCCAGGTGTTCCTCAAGACGGGGGATCCGGTCAAGGCCGAGGAGCACGCGCGGCACGCGCTGAAGCGCCTCGGCGAGCGCGAAGACCGGATGGACGAGATCGGCAACGCCAGGCTCGTGCTGGGCCGCGCCTTGCTGGAGCAGGACCGCCTGGACGAGGCCGAGACGGCCCTCGCCGAGGCGGAGGACGCACTCGCGCAGCTCTCGTCCGGTTCTCATCGCGCCGCCGCGTGGGTCGCACAGGGCGACCTCGCCCGGCGACGCGGGGACGACCGGGCGGCGGCCGCGCTCTACCGGCGCGCCGCGGAGGCGCTCCAGGACTTCAGGTTCTAGCTCGCGGAGGAGGTGAATACTGTGGCTCGGACGTACGCATGGCTGGTGGGCAAGCGGGGTCTGCTCTTCGGAGTGGCCGTGCTTGTGGCCATGCTCAACGCCAAGGCCGGGAATGGTCTCGGCTTCTTCGACGGGGCTTAGATCCTTTTCTTCGCATCTGCCCAGTGATCCCTGACGTCACACGCACGTCGTCGGGGGACGCATTCGACGCGGAGGCAGGGACAGCCGACTCGACGGCGAAGCATGGTCAGGCAAGACGGAAACGACGTTCCTCTCCCTGTGAGCGGCGGCCACCCGGCCGCCGCTTCCTTTGCGCCGGGCTAACCTGCCTGCGTGGACACCTCGCTGCCCCGCGCCCGCGGGCTGCACCTCCCGGCTCCGGCCTTCCGGCGGCTCGCGCTCGGGAACCTGCTCTGCCTGTTCGTGATCGTGACGAGCGGCGCGACCGTGCGCCTGACGGGCTCCGGGCTCGGCTGCGAGCACTGGCCGGGCTGCAACGCGGGCCTGCGCGTCTTCCCGACCGGCTTCCACTCCTACGTCGAGTTCTCGAACCGCATCTTCTCGGGCGTGGCCGTCGTCCTGACGCTCGCGACCTGGCTTGCGGCGTGGCTCACGCCCGCCGTCCGCTCGTGGGTGCGGCGGGTCGCCGCCGGGGCGTTTCTCGGCACGCTCGCGGAGGCGCCGCTCGGCGCCGTCACGGTCAAGTACAACCTCAACCCCTGGCTCGTCGGGACGCACTTCCTGCTCTCCCTCGTCGTCCTCGCGCTGGCCGTCCTCGTCGTGCTCGAGGCGTGGGGGGTGCGCGGCGACGACGTGCCCGGGTGGGTCCGGGCGGCCGGCCTCGTCGTCGGCGCCGCCGGGCTCGCGCTCGTCGTCACCGGCACGTTCGCGACCGCCGCCGGCCCCCACTCCGGCAGCGTCGCCGTGCCGCGGGCGTGGTCGTTCCAGCCGGCGGTGTGGCTCCACGTGCGCGCGACCGCGGTCTTCGGGATCGCGTTCGCGCTCCTCGTCGTCTGGCTCGCCGCCCGCAGGCGGCGCCAGCTGCTCGCGGCGCTCGCCGTCCTCGGGGTGCTCGGGGTGCAGATCGCGGTCGGCGAGATCCAGTACCGCACCGAGCTGCCGTGGTGGCTCGTCCTCGTCCACGTCTCGCTCGCGTCGGCGCTGTGGGCCGGGATCGCGGCCTTCGTCACGCTGCTGTGGCGCCCGGCGGCGTCTAGGATGGGTTGATGGAGGGATCGGAGCTCCTCCTCGAGCAGCGGCCGCAGCTCACCCGTCCCGTGCTCGTCGCCTCGTTCCGCGGCTGGAACGACGGCGGCCAGGGCGCCTCGCTCGCGAGCTCGTTCCTCTCGCGCGCCTGGGGCGGCCGGCGCTTCGCGGCGATCGACGCCGAGCAGTTCTTCGACTTCCAGTCGACGCGGCCCCACGTGTCGCTCGTCGAGGGCAGCGTGCGCAGGATCGACTGGCCCGAGAACGTCTTCCAGCACGCCCGCCCGCCCCGCAGCGAGCGCGACGCGGTGCTCCTGCTCGGCACCGAGCCGAGCCTGCGCTGGCGCACCTTCGCCGGGCTCGTCACCGGGCTCGCCAAGGACCTCGGCGTCGAGCTCGTGGTCACGCTCGGCGCGCTCCTCGCGGACGTCCCGCACACGCGCCCCGCGCCCGTGACCGCGAGCGCGACCGACCCGGCGCTCGTCCAGGAGCTCGGCGTCCAGCCCTCGCGCTACGAGGGGCCGACCGGGATCGTCGGCGTGCTCCACGACAGCTGCCGCGCGGCGTCGATCCCGTCGGTCTCGCTGTGGGCGGCCGTGCCGCACTACGTCTCGCTGACGCCGTCGCCGCGCGCCGCGAAGGCGCTTTGCGACCGGCTGGCGACGCTCCTGGACGTCCCGCTCGACACCTCGGAGCTCGGGGCGGCGGGCGACGCCTACCAGCAGCAGGTGAGCGAGGCGGTCGCCGCCGACGAGGAGACGGCGGCCTACGTCGAGGAGCTCGAGGGCCGCATCGACGAGCTCGGCGCCGAGGCCGACCTCCCCTCGGGCGAGACGCTGGCGGCCGAGCTGACGCGCTTCCTGCGCGAGCGCGAGCAGGACGGCGGCGACGATCCGCCCGTCGCCCGCGACAGCCAGTAGCCCGGCGCGGCGCTACCCGAAGGTGAACGCGTAGGCCCGGATGCCGGGCGTGAAGGAGAGGTCGAGCACCGCCTCCTCCGGGCGCTGCGTGCGGACGAGCGCGTAGAGCCGGTACGCGTCGACGGACACGGCGGGGAGCCGGCGGCCGGCGACCGAGACGCCGACCCGGCCCTTCCCGCCGAGCACGAGGTAGACGCGGCGCGCGCGGAAGTGCAGGCGCAGGCGCGCCCCGGGCCCGGCGACGATCCGCTCGGACTCGACGCGCCAGGTGCCGCCGTAGGCGAGCTCGTGGGCCGGCAGCGAGCCCGGGAGCCGGTAGGTCGCCGCCCGGTCGGGCACGACGCGCGTGCCCGCGTAGCGCTCGAGCCGCCGGTAGCCGAGGTACGACTCGGGGGTCGTCGGCTCGCGCGGGGTCGTGTCGGCGACCCGCGTCGTCCCGCGCCCGGTCCGGCCGAGCAGCGCGCGGATGGCGCGCTCCGTCTCGCCGTAGGAGCCCTCGCCGAAGTGCACGTGCCGCACTTGGCCGTTCCGGTCGATCAGGTACTCGGCCGGCCAGTACTGGTTCGAGTACGCGGCCCAGGTGCGGTAGCGGTTGTCCTGGACGACCGGGTACTCGATCCCGAGCCGGCCGATCGCCGAGGCGACGTTCGAGGCGACGTGCTCGAACGCGAACTCGGGCGTGTGCACGCCCACGATCTCGAGCCCGTCGCCCCGGTAGGCGCGGTACCACGCCTCGAGGTGCGGCAGCGTCCGCAGGCAGTTGATGCACGAGTACGTCCAGAAGTCGACGAGCACGACCTTCCCGCGGAGCGCGGAGATCGTCAGCGGCTTCGAGTTGAACCAGCGTCCGTCGGGGCGGAAGTCGGGGGCGCGGCCGAAGCGCTGGAGGAGCCCCGGCTCGGCCCTCTCGGGGGGCGCCGGGGCGCCGCGGAGCTTCGCGAGCTCCCGCCGCGCCACCTGGCTCGACTCGACGTGCTCCTGGATCGCGGCCGTGTAGCCCGGCACCGCCGTCTGGAAGCGCGCGTCGGCGTCGAGCGCGATCGCGAGCGCGACGAGGCCGATCACGAGCCCGGACGCGACCCGGAGGCGGGCGGCCTGGCGGCGCAGCCTCGCCGCGACCCCGCGGCCGCCGAGCGCGATCAGGAGCATCGGGACCGCGGCGCCGGTCGCGTACGCGACCGTGAGCAGGACGGCGCGCCAGCCGACGTCGTGCGTCGCGGCGACGACGGTGATCGCCGCGAGCACCGGCCCGGCGCAGGGCACGAAGACGAGCCCCAGCGAGACGCCGAGGAGGAAGCCGCCGCCGCCCGCGCGGAAGCGGGTGAGGCGGGCGAAGGGCCGCTCGAGGAGCGCGCCGAGCGGCGGCAGGAGGAGGGTGGCTGCGACGACGAGAAGGAGCGCGATCGCCAGGTTGCGCAGGAGGTCCTGCGGCAGGCCGAGCGCGTCGAGGAGCCACGAGCCGAAGAGCGTGAAGACGACGAAGCTCCCGGCGAGGCCGGCGACGATCCGGAGCGGCCGGCGGCCGGACGCTCCGCCCGCGAGGAGGATCGGGAGCACCGGGAGGACGCACGGGGAGATCGCCGTCACGAGACCCGCGAGCAGGCCGATCCCGAGCAGGACGAGCACCGCTTCGAGCCTAGCGCGCTACGCCGCGGCGTCCTGCTCGGCCGCGGGCTCGGCCGGCTCGGGCGCCTCGGCCTTGCGGCTCCGGCGCCGGCGCGGCCGGGGCTTCGGCTCCGCCTCCGCCGCCGGCTCGGCGGCGGGCGCCGCGCCGGCCGCGGCGGGCTCGGCGGCGGGCGCCGCGCCGCCCGCGGCGGGCTCGGCCGCGGCCTCGGCCGGCCGCAGCTCGGCGCCCCGCTTCTTGCGCCGCCGCCGCCGGCGCGCGCGCGAGGGCCCGCTCTTCGGCGCGGGCAGGTCGTCGGCCAGCGCGCCCGCGAGCTCCTGGATCGTGCCGAGCCGCTCGCGGGCCGCCTCGAGCAGGTTGTTCGCGCGCGGCGTGTAGCCCTCCGCGCTCGCGAGCAGCGCGGCGCCGACCGCGATCGGCATCTCGAGCGCCGCGTTCACGAGCCTCGCCGCGTTCTCCTCGTGGCGGTGCCCGCGGGAGTTCGCGAGCGCGCCCAGCAGGCGCTTGGCGTCCGGGTACTCCTGCGAGGCCTTGCGGTCGAGCGTCTTGCGGACGGCGCGAGCGAGCCGCCAGGTCCAGCGGGCGAGGATCTGCTCGGGCGCGTCGGGCTTCCCGTCGGCGAGCGCGCGCAGGAGCGTACGGACGCCCGCGGCGCGGTCCTTCTCCCACGGGGGCGCCTGGGTCACGAGCGTGACGAGGTCGTCGAAGTCCGCGCGCTCGACGCGCATCGACACCCGGTCGGCGAGGGCGATCAGCCGCAGGCGCCGGTTCGGGTTCTGCGCCGCGCACGTCGCCAGGAACGTCTCGAGCGCCGCCTTCGACGAGTCGCTGCCTGTGAACTTCTGCACGAAGGTCGCCCGCTCGTCGAAGCGCATCTGCCGTCCCGCGATCGTCGCCCAGAAGCGCTGCTCTTCCTCGTCGAGGTACTTGGGGTCGATGCGCTGCCACTCGCGCTGGATCACCCCGAGCCGCCGCGCGACGTCGGGCGTGACCGGCACGAGCCACGGCGCGGGCGTGAGCTTGCGGCGCGCGCGGCGCTGGATGCGCCGGCGCGGCGCGGGGGTGACGCGCGCGCCCTCGCGGTAGAAGTCGGCGTCGAGGAGCGAGTGGAGCGAGACGACGCGCTCGTTGTGGGTCGCGCCCTTGGGGACGAAGTCGACGACGATGCCGGCCTCCTTGCGCGGGTGGATGCGCATGATCCGTCCGATCCGCTGCTGGTAGACGCGTTTCGAGGCGGTCGGCGCGAGGTGCATCACGACCGTGGCGCGCGGCGAGTTCCAGCCCTCCGCGAGCAGCATCGCGTTGATCAGCACGTCGATCTCGGTGCGCTCGTAGGCGGCGAGGATCTGCGCGAGCTTGGCGGGCGGCGTCCGGCCCGACACGGCCTCCGCCTTGATCCCGGCCGCGCGGAACGCGGTCGCGAGGTGGTAGGCGTGGTCGACGCCGGCGGCGTAGACGATCCCCGGCGTGTCGCCGAAGCGCTCCCGGTAGAGCGTGGCCGCGGCCATGTTCAGCGCCTCGTGGTCGAGGGCCGCGGCGAGCGCGCGCTCCTCGAAGTCTCCGCCGACGATCGGAACGGAGTTGATCGCGGCGACCGGCGGCACGCGCAGGCAGCGGAGCGGCGCGATCAGCCCGCGCCGCGCGGCGTCCGAGAGCGGCAGGTCGTCGACGGACGCCGGGAAGACGTCGGAGACCTGCTTCGCGATCAGCTGCTCGGTCGCGGTCATGCCGACGTAGATCGGCTGGTGCAGGCGCCGGATCGCGGCCGAGGTCTTCTCGCCGAGGGCCGTGTGCGCCTCGTCGCAGATCACGAGCTGGTAGGCGGAGCGCGAGATCTCGTCGACGTGACGCGCGAACCAGGCGTAGGTCTGGATCGTGATCGGATTCGCCGTGCGCGGCTTCGCGTCGCCGAGGACGATCTCGGTCAGGCGGCTTCCGTAGCCGTGGTCGCGGAGCTCGCGGCGGAACTGGTCGACGAGCAGGCGGCGGTGGGTGAGGATGAGGACGCCCGTCGTGCGCGCGGCCTCGACGAAGCCCGCCGCCGCGATCGTCTTCCCCGACGCGGTCGGGTGGCGGAAGCGGAAGCGGCGCTGGGCGCCCGGATCTTGCTCCGGCGGGAGCGGGAGCTCCTCGTCGGGCTCCTCGGCCGGCTCGAAGTCCTCGTCCTCCTCGTCCTCCTCGGCGAGGGCCTCCTCGGCCGCCGCCGCGCCGTTCCCGTTGCCGTTCTCGTGGCGCTGGTTGGCGGCGATCAGCTCGGTGAGCAGGCCCGCGAGCGCGTCGACCTGGTGGCGCCGCAGCTCGGTGCCCGAGGCGAGGCGCGGCGGCTTCTCGGAGAGGACGCGCTCGAGCCCGAGCATGAGCGCGTACCGCACCTTCCACTCGTACGAGGGCGCCGCGCGGCCGGCCTCGAGCTCGGCGAGCGCCGCGTCGAGCGCGTTCCGGAACGCCGTGCCGGGCGCGAGCACGACTTCCGGGTCCTCGTCGGAGCGCAGGAAGGGCTCGCCCGCCCAGGCTTCGGCCTTGAGGGCCTGGGCCTCGATCCCGCCCGGCACCTCCGACAGAGTCGAAGAGGGAGTGAGTGTCTCGTGCATGCCCGCGGCACGGACGTCGTGCCGCCTCTACAGGTCGACCCGCGGAAACCCTCCCGCGCGGGCCGTGCCCCAAGGATAGCCGATCCCGGGGCTTTTGGAACCCCGCTGCTACAACGGCGTCCCGGCGCCGCCGAGGCCGCCGAAGATCGCGAACGGGTTGCCGCGGGACGTCTCCCAGACGAGCTCGCCGCCCGGCTCGGCCTCGCCGTGGAGGCTCGCGGCGAGCCGCTCGGCCTCCTCGCGCGTCTCCGTCCCGGCGATCACGTACGACCAGCGCCGGACGACGCCGTAGCCGTCGGCCTCGAGCCGGAGCGCGAGCTCCCTCGCCTCGCGGTGCGAGCGGCAGGGGATCCGCACCTCCCACGGGGCGTAGCCGTGCGCCGCCGTCTCCTCGAGCACCGTCGCGCCGGGCGGCTCGTCGTCCCAGCGGTCCTCGTCGTCGAGCCAGTGCTCGAGGGCGACGAGCTCGGGGCGCAGGTCCAGCTTCGCGAGCTCGGCCTCGATCGCCGGCCGCGCCTGCTCGAGCGTCGCGCCCGCGTCGGCGTAGACGAAGACGGTGTCCTCGTCCCGCGTGACCGCGAGCCGCGTCCCCCGGAGGCCGCGCGCGAGCTCGTCGGCGTCGGTGTCCACGAGGCCGAGCCGGCCGAGCAGGCCGTGCGCGCCGCCCGGGCCGAGCTCGATCCGGAGCCGCCAGTCGTCGCCCGCCACGCGCCAAAGGGTAGAACGTCGGGGATGGACTGGCAGGAGGTGGCCGGCCGCGAGCGGGCCCGCTACGAGGAGGCGGGCAAGGCCGTGCTCCGCGGGAACGCGGCCTACGGGGCGGGGCTCGCGGCGCTGATGGCCGGCGACGGAGACGGAGCGCGGGAGTGGCTCGTTCGCGCAGCCGCCCGGTGGCGCGAGAGCTGGGCCGACGCGACGCCCACCTCGTGGGGGCGCCCGATCGGGGTCGTGAAGGCGCTCCTCCTCGCGGGCGACGACGCGGGCGCCGAGGAGGCGGCGGCCTGGGCGCTCGGGCTCGGCTGCGAGCAGGCGGAGTCGCCGATCGGCCGTTACGCCGCCGCGCTCGCGCTGCTCGCGCTCGGCCGCGACGCCGAGGCCGGCCGGGCGGCCGGGTCGATCCGGGGCCGCGACGACTTCCCGGGCGCGGTCGCCGACGCGCTCGCCTGCGTCGCCGCGCACGACGCGGCCGGCTACGCGGAGGCGGCCGAGGCCGTGCTCGAGTCCTTCGAGAGCCGCGACGCCTACCTCGAGGACGTCCCCGTCGCCGACACGGTGCTCGTGCTCCAGGCGCTCGCCGCCCGGCGCGGCGTCCCGACCGGGCTCGCGCCGTCGGCGCTCCTGCCGCCTGACCCGGTCAGCCCGTGAGCGCGTCCGACGCCGCCCGGTCGAGGTAGACGTCGATCGGCCCGGAGCCCAGCCGCAGCAGGCTCGCCGGCGCGTCCTCGGCCACCGGCCCGCGGAACGCCCGCCCGGCCGCAGCGGCCTTGCCCGCGCCCGCCACGAGGAACACGGTCCGCCGGGCCGCCAGGAGGGCGGTCAGCGTCAGCGTGACGCGGTCGACGAACGGCTCGAGCCCCGCCGGTCCGTGCGTGACCAGCCGGTCGCGCTCCGCGAGCTGCGGCGAGTCCGGGAAGAGCGAGGCCACGTGTGCGTCCGGGCCGAGGCCGAGGAGGAGAAGGTCGAGCTCGACCCCGGCGAGCGCCTCGTCGTAGGCGGCCGCCGCCGCGGCCGGCTCGAGCTCGCCCATGATCCGGTGCTCCTCCGGCCGCCGCTCGAGCCGGTCGAGCAGCGTCCGCTTCGCGAGCCCGTAGTTCGAGCGCTCGTCGTCCGGCGGGACGCAGCGCTCGTCGCCCCACCAGACCGAGGCACGGCTCCAGTCGGGCTCGGCGGCCGCCGCGTGCGCGTAGGCGTCGCCCACCGTCGCCCCGCCGGTCAGGACGATCGTCTCGCCGCGCCGCGCGGCCTCCGCGAGCAGCCGGCCGACGGCGGGGGCGGGCTCGTCGAGGACGTGGAGCCGCGGCTCACTCATCCCCGCGGGCGAGCTCCTTCGAGCGCTCCATGGCCGCGTTGATCGCGTTCAGGAACGCCGCCCGGACGCCCGCCTGCTCGAGCTCGCGAATCGCCCTGATCGTCGTGCCGCCGGGCGAGGTCACCGCCTCGCGCAGCTCGACGGGGTGCACCTGCTCGTCGCGCAGGAGCCGCGCCGTGCCGAGCATCGTCTGCACGACGAGCCGGGTCGAGATCTCGCGCGAGAGCCCGAGCAGGATGCCGGCCTCGATCATCGCCTCCGCGAGCAGCGCGTAGTAGGCCGGGCCGGAGCCGGAGACGGCCGTGATCGCGTCCATGTGCTCCTCGGGCACCTCGACGACGTCGCCGACGGCGCGGAGCACCGTCCCCGCGCGGTCGAGGTGCTCGCGGCCCGCGTGGCGCCCGGGGCACATGCCGGCCACGCCCTCGTGGACGACCGACGGCGCGTTCGGCATCGCCCGGACGACCGGGACGTCCGCCGCCAGGTGCCGCTCGATCGCGGCGGTGGGGATCGCCGCCGCGACCGACAGCACCGTCTGCGTCCCGTCGAGCAGGTGGCCGACCTCGCCGAGGAGCGTCTCGAGGTCCTGCGGCTTGACGGCGAGCACGACGACGTCCGCGCCCCTGATCGCGGCCGCGTTGTCCGTCGTCGCCTCGACGCCGTGGCGCTCCCGCAGCTCGGCCGCGCGCTCCTCGCGTCGCGAGGTGGCGACGATGTCCGCCCAGTCCGAGCTACGCAGCCCGGCGAGCAGCGACTCGCCGATCTTGCCGGCGCCGAGGATCGCGATCCGCACCGTCCAAGACTACGAGGCCGGACCGGTAGCCCGCCAGCAGGTACACGCTCGCGAGCCCCGCCCACTCGCCGTAGGGGGCGAGCAGCGCGTCGGTCTCCTCCGCCTCGACGCGCCGGCCCCAGAGCGCGGCCGCGAGCTTCACGAGGCCGAGGTCGCGCGCGAGGCCGCGCTCGTAGCGCCCGAGCCCCTGCAGGCAGACGACGCCGACCGACCACGGCCCCAGGCCGGGCTCGCGCGCGAGCCGCGCGGCCGCGGCGTCGGTCGGCAGCTCCTTCAGCCGCTCGAGCTCGACCGCCCGGCAGAGCCGGACGAGCGTCGCGGCCCGGCGGGCGCCGAGACCGAGCCGCCGCAGGCCCGCCGGCGAGAAGCGCGCGAGCTCGGCGCAGGTCGGGGCCGCGTGCAAGCCGTCGAGGGCGGGCGTCGCCGCGCGGACGACGGCGCGCTCGAGCTCGCGCGCGCGCCGGGCCGTGATCAGCTGGCCCGCGACCGCGCGCAGGAGCGCGTGGGCCACCGTCGCGGTTCGCGGCGGCCGCAGCCCGCGGAGGTGACGGATCGGCTCGCCGAGCAGCGGGTCGCGCGCGAACCGACGCAGGAACTCGCCGTGGTCGTCGTCGAGCCCGAGGGCGAAGCGCACGTGCTCGACGCCGGCCTCGCTCTCGGCGCGCACCGTGACGACGCCGTCCGGCCGCTGCCGGGCCAGCACCGTCTCGAGCTCGCCGCCGGCGCCCCGGATCGTCGCCCGGTAGACGCCGCCGAGGACGGTCCGCGTCGCGTCGCCGGCGAGGCGAGTGGAGAGGCGCAGCGAGTACGGGCCGCGCGGGCGCAGGTCGGCCTCGAGCAACCGGCCGACTCTAGCGGCGCGTCCGGCTACCAGTCGGCGCGCTCGGCGGTGCTCGGCTCGCCCTGCAGGTTCGAGGCGACGTTCGCCGCGCGCTCGTAGACGTCGAGCGCCTCGCGCTCGCGCCCGACCTCGCGCAGGTGGCGGCCGTAGGCCCGCAGCACGTTCGCGTACTCGCGCACGGTGCCGTGCTCGGAGAGGAGTTCGACCGCCTGCCGGAAGGCGTCGTCGGCGGCGGGGTCGCCTGCGCCCGCGCGCGCCTCGGCGATCGCCCACCACAGCTGCCCCTGCTCGTTCGGGAGCTCGCTCGCGAGGATGAGGCCCTCGTTCGCGTACCGCTCCGCCGCCTCGAAGTCGCCGCCGCGGGCGGCGCACGTCGCCTGCATGCGCCGCACGACGGCGAGGTCGTCGTCGCTCGGGCGCGTTCCCAGCAGCCGCTCGGCGTGGTCGATGTGGGCCCACGCGCCGGCGAGGTCAGCGGCGTCGACGAGCGCGTGCGCGCAGTTGAGGTGGGCCCGGGCGAGGTGGAGCGTGTCCTCGGTCGCCTCGAGCAGCGAGACCGCGCGCCGGAAGCTCTCGAGCGCGACGAGCGGCTTCGACTGTTCGAGGCTCAGCCGCCCGAGCGACCAGTGCAGCCGCACGCGCGTGTACGGGTCGACGCCCTGCTCGGTCTCCGCGAGCGCCTCGCCGACGACCGCGCGGGCGCGCGCGAGCTCGCCGAGGTCGGTGAGCGCGAAGCTGAGGAACGAGCTGAAGCGGACGCGCGCGCCGACGTCCTCCGGTGCGACCGCGGCCGCCTCGGCGAGCGCGCGCTCGAAGAGCTCGACCGCCCGCCGCGGCGTTCCCCGCGCCGCGTAGGCGCGGCCGAGCGTGACGTAGACGTCCGGGCGCGAGACGGGGTTGATAAAGCCGTGCTCGAGCGCCGCCTCGAGGTGCCGGATCGTCTCGGGGTGGTCGCTGCGGTTGCTCGCCGCCAGGCCGAGCGCGATCTGCGCCCGGGCCGCCGCGGCCGTGTCGGCCGCCGCGAGCGCGTCGGCGAGCAGCTCCTCGAGCTCGTCGACCGAGACCTCGGCGTCGAGGCGGAGCCGGAGCTCTGCCTCCGAGAGCCGGAGCTCGCGCGCCGAGGCGTCGTCGATCTCCGAGCCGGTCTCGAGGTAGCCCGGCGTGACGCCGAGCTTCCGCGCGAGCATGCGGAGCGCCTTGACCGACGGACGCCGGGCGCCGGCCTCGATCCGCGAGATGTAGGCGTAGGAGACGCCGGGCGCCGCGAGGTCGCGCTGCGAGAGCCCGCGCTCGAGCCGGAGGCGCCTGAGGCGCTCTCCGACGGTCTCGGGGTGAGGCGTGCCGTCCGCCACCAGCTTGATCATGCCGGGGCGATTGGCATTCGTCAACGCCGCCCCGGGGGAGTCGGCAACCCCGAAACGGGGGATGCCGCGACACACGTTCCGGGGCTTGACAACAATTGTCGACGGGTGTGTGCTATTGGCTCCGTCAGTTCTCGTCAGGAGGGGAGGTGGAACTCGAATGCTGTCTGGGCGCGTGAAGCTCGCTCTGCTCGCGGTCGGCGCGGTGATCGCCGCGGCGCTCGTCGGCGGTAGCCCCTGGGGCCCGTAAGCCCCGGAGTGCCGTCAGTCCCGCGAACGGCCCGGGCGGAGGGCCTTGCTCCTCCGCCCGGGCCGTTACGCTCCGGCGGTGCCCGGAACGCTCGCGTCCCGCGTCTCGCTGCGGAGCCGCGAGCGCAAGCTGCGCCTCTTCCTGGAGGCCTACCGGCCGGGCCCGGAGACGACCGTCGTCGACGTCGGCGTCACCGACGCCCCGTTCGGCGGCGGGTCGACGGACAACTTCTTCGAGGCGCTCTACCCGTGGCCGGAGCGCATCACGGCGGTCGGGCCCACCGGGCTCGAGCGCTTCGTCGCGGCGTTCCCGCGCGTGCGCGCGGTCCGCGCCGACGGGCGGGAGCTCCCGTTCGCCGACGGCGAGTTCGAGCTCGGGTTCTCGAACGCCGTCGTCGAGCACGTCGGCGGCGGCCGCGACGGCCAGCGCCGGTTCGTCTCCGAGCTCTGCCGCGTCGCCCGCCGTGTCTTCGTGACGACGCCGAACCGCTGGTTCCCGCTCGACCCGCACACGCTCCTCCCGCTCGTCCACTGGCTCCCGCCGGGCCCGGCCCGGGAGCGCCTCTTCCGCCTCCGCGGCTTCGACGACGTGCTCGACCCGCTCGGGCCGCGCGAGCTCGCGTCGCTCTTCCCGTACCCCGTGCGGGTGCTCAACCGGGGGCTGACGCTCGTCGCCCTGGGCCCGCTGTGAGACGGCCCGTCTGGGCGCTCCACGCGCTCGCGGTCGGCCTCGCCCTGCACAACCTCGCGATGGCCGAGCTGTGGGACGCGGGCGTCCGCGGCGCTGCGCTCGACGTCCTCTCGGCGTGGAAGGAGGCGCTCGCCGCGCTCTGCCTCGTCGCGCTCTTCGCGCGCGGCCTGCGGGCGTTCCGGTGGCGCGGGTGCGACGCGCTCGCCCTCGCGTACGCCGCCGTGGTCGTCGTGTGGGCGCTGCTGCCGCAGGGCTGGCTCGGCGGCCATGCGACGGCACGCGGCGCCGTCCTCGGAGCGCGCCACGACCTCGTGCCGGTCGCCGCGTACTTCCTCGGCCGCGGCCTCGCCCTCGCGGACGGCGAGCTCCGCCGCCTCGGCGCCACCGTCGTGGCGGCGGCGGCCGGCGTCGCCGCCTTCGGGCTCGTCGACGTCTACGCGATCCCGCTCTCGTGGTGGCGCGGCTCGGGCGCCCCGGGCTGGTTCCGCGACCAGCTCGGCTTCCACTACTTCGGGCTCTCGGGCCTCCCCGAGAACTTCGTCTACAACACCGGCGACGAGCGGCCGCTCCGCCGGCTCGTGTCGACGTTCCTGTCGCCGCTCGCGAGCTCGTACATGCTCGTCGTCGCGCTCCTCCTCGCGGCCGCCTGGCTGCTGCGGAGGAGGCCGCCGCTCGCGCTCTGGGTCCCCGTCGCCGCGCTCCTCCTCGCGGGCCTCCTCTGGACGCACGCGCGCTCCTCGTTCCTCGCGCTCGCGCTCGGCCTCACGGCGCTCGCGCTGGCACGGCGCGAGGCCTGGCTCCCGCTCGTCGCCGCCGCCGCGGTCGTGCTCGTCACGAGCGCGGTCTTCGTCCGCGCGTACCCGCACGTCGCGCCCTCGGCGCGGTTCACGCCCTCGGAGCTCGCCGAGCAGCGCCGCCACGCGCACGAGACCGGCCGGGCGGCGACGAGCGGCCTCTCCGACGCGAGCATCTCGAGCCACTGGCGCAGCCTCCGCGCGGGCATCCGGACGGTGCTCCGCCATCCGCAGGGGTTCGGCGTCGGGAACGCGGGCTCGACCGCCGCCCGCACGGGCGTCGAGGTCGAGGCCGGCGAGTCGACCTACACCGAGCTCGGCGTCGACGCCGGGCTTGCCGGCGCGCTCCTCTTCGCCGGCTGGTCGCTCGTGCTCCTCCGGGTCGTCCTTCCGCGCGTCGCCTGGGTCGGCGCCGCGCTCGCAGCCGTGCTCGCGCTCGGCTTGCAGACGGACGTGGTCGGCGTGCCCTGGCTCGCGTACGTGGTCTTCGCCCTCGCGGGCACCGCCGTCACGCGCGCCCTCCCCCCGCCCGCCCGGACAGGTCCTTCGTAACGATCCTGCACCGGTCCGGCCGGACGCCCTTGCGCGCCGCGCGCCGCTCCGTACCGTGGACCTCGTGCGCGCTCCCGACGTCCTCCTGCTCGCCGCCGCCTCCGCCCTCCTCGCCTACGCCCTCGCCGGCTGCGGCCGGCGCGGCGCGACGGGTGTGGTCGCGAGCCCGGCGCTCACGCCGGGCGTGCTCAACCCGGCGGTCACCCAGGCCACGCTCGCGGCCACGGTGTGCCGGCGCGGCTGGACGCAGACGATCCGTCCGCCCACGACCTACACGAACGCGCTCAAGCTCCGGCAGATGGCCGCCTACGGCGAGACGGGACCGCCGTCGGCCTACCAGGAGGACCACCTGATCAGCCTCGAGCTCGGCGGCCACCCGACCGACCCGCGCAACCTGTGGCCCGAGCCGTACCCGCGCGCGTCGGAGGTGGACCGGATCGAGAACGAGCTCAACGCCGCCGTCTGCGCCGGCACGCTCTCGCTCGCCGAGGCGCAACGTCGCGAGTCGCAGCTGAAGCACGACTACGGGTGACGTGGCAGGCTTCCCGCCGTGGCGATCGATCCCCGCGTCGACATCGGGCACGTCCACCTGAAGGTGTCCGACCTCGACCGCGCGCTCGAGTTCTACTGCGGCGTGCTCGGGTTCGAGCTGCAGCAGCGGCTCGGCGACGAGGCCGCGTTCGTCTCCGCCGGAGGGTACCACCACCACATCGCGCTCAACACGTGGGAGTCGCGCGGCGCGGGTCCGCCCCCGCGGCGCTCGACCGGGCTCTACCACGTCGCGATCCGGTACCCGGACCGCCGGACGCTCGCGGACGCGGTCAGCCGAGTCGTCGCGGCAGGCGTCCCCCTCGGGGGCGCGAGCGACCACGGCGTCAGCGAGGCGGTCTACCTCCGCGACCCCGACGACAACGGCATCGAGCTCTACCGCGACCGTCCGCGCGAGGAGTGGCCGCGCGCGGACGGCGACGGCTCCGTCGCGATGTACTCGCGCCCGCTCGACGTCGCCGGGCTGCTCGAGGAGGCCGCGGCACCCTGATGCGCGCCGCCCGGCTCCACGAGCTCGGCGGGACGCCGGTGGTGGACGAGGTCGAGCCGCCCGGCGGCGCCGACGTCGTGGCCGTCTCGGCCGCCGCGCTGAACCCGGTCGACGTCGCGATCGGCACCGGCCGCTTCTACGGCGGCTCGCCGGACCCGCCCTACGTGATCGGCCTGGAGGCCGTGGGCACGGCGGCCGACGGCCGCCGGATCTGGTTCCGGGGGAACGGGACTCTGGCCGAGCGGGCCGCCGCGCCGCCCGAGCACGCCTACGACGTGCCGGAGGGCGTCGACGACGCCGCCGCGCTCGCGTGCGGCATCGCCGGCGTCACGGGCTGGCTCGCCGTGGCGTGGCGCGCGCCGGTGCGGCCCGAGGACACCGTGCTCGTCCTGGGCGCGAGCGGCACCGTCGGCGCGGCTGCGCTCCAGGGGGCGAGGCTCCTCGGCGCGCGGCGGGTGGTCGGTGCGGCCCGGCGGACGGACGCCGTCCCCGCCGCCGCCGACGACGTGGTCGAGCTCGCGGGCGACTACGAGCTGCCCGAGGCGACCCTCGTCGTCGACTGCCTCTGGGGCGAGCCCGTCGAGCGCGCGGTCGCGGCGGCGGCGCGCGGCGCGCGCGTCGTCCACCTCGGCCAGTCGGCCGGCCCGGCGGCGACGCTGCAGTCGGCGTGGGTGCGCGGCAAGGTCCTCGAGCTCTACGGCCACTCGCTCTTCTCGACGGCGCACGACGTGATCGCGCAGGGCTACCGCGAGCTCTGCGAGCACGTGCGCGACGGGCGGATCCGCCTCGACGTCGCGCGGTTCGGGCTCGACGAGGTCGCGGCGGCGTGGGAGCGGCAGGCGTCCGGGAGCCCGGGCGCGAAGGTCGTCGTCACCCTCTGACGGTGCGCGCGATGGTGCTCGACGCGCCGGGCTCGCCGCTCGCGGCCCGGGAGCTCGAGCGGCCCGCCCCCGCGCCGGGGCAGGTCCTGCTCCGCGTCCTCGCCTGCGGCGTCTGCCGCACCGACCTGCACGTCGTCGACGGCGAGCTCCCGCGCCCGAAGCTGCCGCTCGTCCCGGGCCACCAGATCGTCGGCGAGGCCGGGGACGGGCGCCGGCTCGGCGTCCCGTGGCTCGGGTGGACGTGCGGCGAGTGCCGCTACTGCCGCCGGGGCGCGGAGAACCTCTGCGACCGGGCGCGCTTCACGGGCTACGACCTCGACGGCGGCTACGCCGAGTGGGCGGTCGCGGACGAGCGCTTCTGCTTTCCCGTGCCGGACGGCTACGGCGACCTCGAGGCCGCGCCGCTCCTCTGCGCCGGCCTGATCGGCTACCGCGCGCTGCGGCTCGCGGGCGAGGGCGAGCGGCTCGGGCTGTACGGGTTCGGCGCGGCGGCGCACATCGTCGCGCAGGTCGCGCTCGCGCAGGGGTGGCGCGTCTTCGCCGTCACGCGTCCCGGCGACACCGAGGCGCAGGCGTTCGCGCGCTCGCTCGGCGCGGCGTGGGCCGGCGGCGAGCCGCCGCCCGAGGAGCTCGACGCCGCGATCGTGTTCGCGCCGGTCGGGGAGCTCGTGCCGGCCGCGCTCCGGGCGGTCGCGAAGGGCGGGACCGTCGTCTGCGCGGGGATCCACATGTCGGACATCCCCTCCTTCCCGTACGAGCTCCTGTGGGGGGAACGGACGCTCCGCTCGGTCGCGAACCTGACGCGCCGCGACGGCGAGGAGCTGCTCGCCCTCGCGCCGCGCGTCCCGGTGCGCACGCGGGTCGAGACCTTCCCCCTCGAGCGTGCGAACGACGCGCTCGCGAAGCTTCGCGCCGGCGACGTCCGCGGCGCGCTCGTCCTCGTGCCGTAGCGTCCCCCGAGCGCCTCCCGGGGAGCGGTGCCGCGGCCGGGGCTCGTCGCGGGCGGGGGTGGAGCGGCCGGCGTCGTCGCAGGCGACGCCGCCGTCGTCAGTGGCAGACGGGCTCGGAGGGGCGGGTGAGCGCGAAGCCGTAGACCGCCTGGCCGATCGTGAGGATCGAGCTCACCGCGTCGGCCGAGCGCGTCGAGATCGCGCCGTAGCCCGAGCACGCGGTCGCGGTGCTCGACGGGTCGGGGTCGTTGAAGCGCGAGAGCAGCTGGCCGACGCGCACGCCGTCCGGCATGTGCCAGCCGCGCGGGCTGCCGAGCGTGAACACCGCGGTGACGCGGCCGTGGCGGAAGGAGACGCCCGCGCCGAACGGGTCGCCCGTCGGCGACATGTAGAACCACGTCGTCGGCGTGCAGCCCTGGCAGACGGTGAAGCGGTGGCCCCAGGCCGCGCGGACCTCGGCCTCGGTCGCGCCGAGGGCGATGCCGCCGAGGCTCTTGCCGGGCACGAAGACGGCGGAGACCGGCAGCTGCGCCGGCAGCGCCCGGTGCGCGAGCGAGACCCGGGCCGGCTGCGACGGGGCGAAGGCGCCCGCGAGGTACGCGCCGCCGGCGGCCGCGGCCGCGGCCGCGAACGCGGCGACGCCCGCCCAGGCCGGGCGGCGGAACGGCGGCGGCGCGATCCGGAGGCGGGCGGCGGGCCGGCGCGGAAGCGGCAGCGGGGCCCGGGGCAGCGGGGCCCGGCGCCGGCGCAGCTCGCCGGTGATCGCCTCGAGGGCGCGGAACCGTCCGTCGACCTCGAAGGCGTCCACGAAGAGCGGCGGCTTCACCGGCGCGTCGCGGGCGATCACGGCGTCGTAGGCGGCGCCGCGGTCGCTGTCCATCCAGACCCACTCGAACCCGAGCGAGCGCAGCGCCTCGATGTAGGGGAGCTGCGTCTCGGAGGCGACGGTCCAGGTGACGACCACCTTCCTGTTCGCCGCCGCGAGCGCGGCGAGCTCGCTCCGGAGCTCCTCGACGCCGGAGCGCAGGTAGCGCGTGCGCGCCTCGCGGTTGTCGAGGTCGAGGTGCGCGAAGCCGCGCTGGAGCTCGAGGTAGCTGCCGAGCTGCCGCTTGCCCGTCCCGGGCGTGCCGGTGAGGAGCAGAAGCCGGCGGCCGGCGTGCGACCGCCTCCCGCGAGCGTTCGGAAGAAGCCTGTGAGTCGACATGCCGGATCTCGTTGCGAGCCTCGGCTCACGCTACCACGGAGCCCCTGGAAAAGCCACTTTCATCACGTTATGATCGACGCACGCCAGGCCGTCGCGCAACGAGGGGGGCGCGACGGCCTCTCTCTTCTCCCGGGGCTTCCGGCCCGCCCGGAGCTCCCGGCTCGCCGAGTCGGCGCGGAGCGCGCCGTGGCTCGGCGGGTCGAGGCGCGGCCTCGGCGCTCGCGACGCTCTCGCGGTCTGCGTCAGGCGGTCGACGAGCGCGCGGAGGCGGCGCCGCATCGTGCGGCGCCCCTGCGCGGGGCCGAGCGCGTAGAGAGAACCTTCGCATTCGGCGAGGTGAAGGGAGACCTGCTGCCGACGCCCGCGGCGACCGACCTGCCGCCCTTCGCGCCCTTCCTTGCTCCCGGGCTGACGCGCGTCCTGCCCGCGCCCCGCGGCTCAGCGGTGCTCGGCCGCGAGCCGGGCGCCGAAGCCGAGCAGGACGGCGCCGGTGACGCCGTCGAGGACGCGCCGCGGGCCGGGCCGGCGGAGGAGCTCGCCGAGCCGCGCGAGCGCGAGCGTGTAGACGACGAGCCAGCCCAGGCCGATGGCGCAGAAGAGGAGGCCGAGCAGGACGAGCGCGCCGAAGCTCGCCTCGTGCGCGGGCGTGAACTGCGGCAGGAAGCTCGTGAAGAAGACGGCGATCTTCGGGTTGCCGAGGTTCGTGAGCGCGCCCTGCCTCAGGGCGAGGCGGGCCGGGATCGGCCGCGGAGCCCCGCGCGCCGCCTCGCCGGGCTCCCGGCGGCGGGCGGCCGAGCGGAGCGCCTGGAGGCCGAGGAACGCGAGGTAGGCGGCGCCCGCGAGCTTGAGCGCGACGAACGCGGGCTCGGAGGCGCGCAGGAGCGCCGCCACCCCGGCGCCCGTCGCGACCGTCCAGACCGCGAGGCCGAGCGCGATCCCGCCGATCGTCGCGAGCCCGGCCCGCCGGCCGCCGACGAGCGCGTTCCGCGTCGTGATCGCGGTGTCGGGCCCGGGCGCGACCGCGAGCAGCGCCGAGAGGGCGACGAAGGCGCCGAGGTGGGAGATCACGCCGAGGCCACTTGACTAGTCACCGGCTGAACAATAGAGTCGTCGGCGCTACGGGCAACGCCTCGGGACAGGCAGCCCGGGCGGGCTCCCACGCATTCCCATCCCTTCTGCGTGGGAGCCCGCCTCGCAACGCGCCTCGTCGCCCGCGCGCGGCGGGAGGCCTCACACGGCGGCCTGCAGTCCCGACCCCGGCCGCGCGAGGAGGCCCTCGACGAACCGCAGCACCGCGCGCGTCGACTCGAGGCGGAAGCGCAGCAGGATCGCCTCGCTCCCGGCGCTCGCGGAGGCGCGCGCCTCGAGCGAGCGGAGCGCCGCCGCCACGGTCTCGTGCTGGGCCGCGAGCATCGGAGCGGGGTCGAAGCCCGCCCGCTCGGCGACGATCAGCTTGAGCAGGAGGAGCGAGCGGACCTCGCGGACGTGCTCGACCGGCTCGGAGAGCCACTGCGCGAGCGCGGCGCGGCCGGCGTCGGTGGCCCGGAAGATCGTGCGGTTCGGCCCGCGCTCGCCCGGCTCGTGCCCGGCGGGCTCGATCAGGCCGCGGTCGGCGAGGATCTCGATCGAGCGGTACACGAGCGGCCGGCCGAGCGACCAGACCGACCCGAGCTCGCCGCCCGGCCCGAGCTCCGCCGCGAGCGCCCACCCGTGCGCCGGGCGCTCGGCGAGGAGCGCGAGCACCGCCCACTCCCCGGGGGCGAGGTTCCGGACCGCCATCGCAGGGAGTACGCGCGAGCGCCCGCAAGCGGTTTGCCGGCCGCCGCCCGCCGGCGGGCGCCTTGACGGGCATCGAGCGGCATGATACCTATGTGTTGCACCAGCACGCGACGGTCCTTCTTGCCCGCGACGTCCCCTTCCTTGACCAGGGCGCAACTCCTCTCCCGCACCGCCAGAGGCGGGGCGGCGGCGCTCGTCGCCGGCTCGGCGCTTGGGCAGTTCGTAGGCACGGCCGCGGCGGACCCGCTGCCCGACGGCGACCTCGCCTACGCCCGCCTGCTCGTCGCGACGGAGCTCCTCGGGGCGGACTTCTACGCCCGGGCGCTCGCCTCGGGCAAGGCCGGCCCCCGCCTCGCGAAGCGGCTGAGGCTCGCCCGCGCGAACGAGCTCGAGCACTACCAGTCGGTGGGCCAGATCCTGAGCGGCGCCGGGCTCGTCCCGGCCGCCCCCGAGGACATCGACTTCGGCTACCCGCGCGGCACGTTTGCCTCCGAGGGCTCGCTCGCGGGGTTCGCGCTCGAGCTCGAGACGATCATGCTCGGCGCCTACCTCGGCGCGGTCGAGGGCATCCAGACGAACGCCCTCAAGCCGGTCGTGGCGCGGATCGGCGCCTCGGAGGCGCAGCACGTCGCGTACCTCGCGACGATCAGGGGCCTGGCGTCGTTCCAGGCCTTCCCCAACCCGATGACCATCCAGCAGGTGTCGAACGCGCTGGATGCGTACACCGCCTGAGCCGAGAGGGGTCTCGTGCGCACACGCCTCACCGCGCTCGTAGCCGTCCTCCTCCTCGGCGCCCCGATCGGCTCGGGCGGTGCGTCGGCGCGGCCGGCGGCCGGGGGCGTCACCGTCTTCGCGGCCGCGTCGCTGACCGACGTCTTCCCGGCGCTCGCGCCGGAGAACGCCTACTCGTTCGGCGGCTCGAACGCGCTCGCGACGCAGATCGCGCAGGGGGCTCCCGCCGACGTGTTCGCCTCGGCGAACACCGCCCTGCCGAACCAGCTCTACGCGGCCGGCGTCGTCGAGAAGCCGGTCGCGTTCACCCGCAACACGCTCGTCGTCGTCGTGCCGAAGTCGAACCCGGCGGGGATCCACAGCGTCTACGACCTCGCGCGCGAGGGCGTCGCCGTCGACGTGGCCGCGCCCGCCGTGCCGGTCGGCGCGTACACGCTCCAGGTGCTCAAGCAGATGGGGCTGACCCAGAAGATCGAGCCGAACGTCGTCAGCCAGGAGGTGGACGTGCGCACCGTCCTCTCGAAGGTCGCGCTCGGGCAGGCGGACGCCGGCTTCGTCTACGCGACGGACGCCCGCACCGTGCCGGGGCAGGTGACCGTGATCAAGGTGCCGGCGTGGGCGCAGCCGAAGGTGACCTACGCGATGGCCGTCGTGTCGAAGAGCCCGAACCGCGCCGCCGCCCAGGCGTTCGTTAGGAAGGTGCTGAGCAAGGCCGGGCAGGCCGCGCTCAGGCGCTACGGCTTCCTGCCGCTCCCGAAGCCGGCGCCCACGGCGACGGCGATGCTGCGCGGCACGGCGTAGTCAGCCGTTCGCGGCCGCGAGGCCCGGGCGCTCCGCCAGCAGCCCGTCGATGAAGTCGAGCACCGCCCGCGTCGACTCGAGCCGGAACCGCACCATGATCGCCTCGCTCCCCGTGCTCTCGGCGAGCCGCTGCTCGAGCGTGCGCACCGCCGGCAGCACGAGCTTCCGCTGCGCCTCGAGGAGGGGCGTCCGGTCGAGCCCCGCCCGGTCGATCAGGACGAGCTTGAGGAGGAGCAGCGAGCGGACGTCGCGGACGTGCTCGACCGGGTCGGAGAGCCAGCGCGCGAGCGCCGCCCGCCCCTCGGGCGTCGCCCGGAAGACGGTGCGGTTCGGCCCCCGCACGCCGCGCTCCGAGCCGGCCGGCTCGACGAGGCCGCGCTCCTCGAGCAGCTCGAGCGCGCGGTAGACGAGCGGCCGGCCGAGCGCCCAGACGCGGCCGATCTCGCCTTCCCGCGCCATCTGGCGCGCGAGCGCCCACCCGTGTCCGGGCTGCTCGGAGAGCAGCGCGAGGACGGACCACTCGCCCGGGGCGAGCTCGCGCTCGACCGTCACGCGGGGAGCGTACTCGCAGCTCCGGCCTTGACTGAATAGTCAGGCGGCGACTATACTGGCGCCTCGCCAACCTCCTCCAAGCGCGCGACCGCTTTCCACGCGCGCCGCACGGGCCGGCGGCCGGGGCGGCCCTTCCCCGGTCGCCGGCCGAGGCGAAGGCGGAGCGGCGGGAGTGGCGGCCTAGGACTTGCGTAGGTACCTTGGAGTCGTGCCACGCGAGTACTACAGCGTCAGCGAGGCCGCGAAGACCCTCGGGATCAGCGTCGACACCGTCCGCCGGTGGGACCGGCAGGGCCGGATCAGGGCCGAGCGCGACCGGGCGAACCGGCGCGTCATCCCGGCGAGCGAGATCGACCGCCTGCGCGGCGAGCCCGGCTCGGCGCACCTCTCGGCGCGCAACCGCTTCAACGCGACGATCACCGACGTGAAGGTCGAGGGGCTGGTCGCGCAGGTCGAGATGGTCGTGAGCGACCCGGTGCGGCTCGTCGCCGTCGTCACGCGCGACGCGGTCGAGGACCTCGGCCTCAAGCCGGGCATGCCGGCGACCGCGGTCGTGAAGTCGACGTCGGTGATGGTGCAGAGCTGATGCGGGTCGCCCGCCTGCTCGCGGCGGCCGCGGCCGCCGCGCTCCTCGCCGTCCCCGCCGCGTCGGCGCGCGGCTCCGGCGAGCTCGTCGTGTTCGCGGCGGCGTCACTCACCGACGCGCTGCCGGAGCTCGCGCCGGGGAACGCGTACGCGTTCGCGGGCTCGGACGAGCTCGCGACGCAGATCGAGCACGGCGCGCCCGCCGACGTCTTCCTCTCGGCCGACACGAAGCTGCCCGCGCGGCTGCACCGCGAGGGGCTGCTCCGGCGGCCCGTCGTCTTCGCCCGGAACGCGCTCGTGGTCGTCGTGCCGAGGTCGAATCCGGCGCGGATCCACGGCGTGCGCGACCTCGCACGCCCCGGCGTGGCCGTCGACGTCGCGAGCGCCTCCGTCCCGGTCGGGCGCTACACGCAGAGGGCGCTGCGCCGGCTGCGCCTCTCCGCGAAGGTGAACGCGAACGTCGTCAGCCACGAGACCGACGTGCGCGCCGTGCTCGGCAAGGTCGTGCTCGGCCAGGCGGACGCGGGCGTCGTCTACTCGACGGACGCCCGCGCCGTGCACGGCGAGGTGCGCGTGATCCGGATTCCCGGGCGGGCGCAGCCGGACGTCGCCTACGCCCTCGGCGTCGTCGCCGGCAGCCCCCACGAGGCCGCGGCGCGCGCCTTCGTCGCGCGCGTGCTCGGGAAGCGCGGCCAGGCGGTGCTCGGCCGCTACGGCTTCCTGCCTCCACGCGCGGCCTAGGACGAGTGAGTCGGGTGCGGCGCGTCGCGCTCGGGGTGCTCCTCTTCCTCGCGATCCTCGTCGCGTTCGCGTTCCTCGTGCTGCCGGTCGTCGCGATCTTCACGCACGTCGCGCCGGGCACGCTCGTCGACCAGCTCTCGAGCTCCGTCGTCCACGACGCGCTGATCGTGACGCTGAAGACCACGCTCGTCGCGCAGGCGGCGATCCTCGCGTTCGGGACGCCGACGGCGTGGTTCCTCGCGACCCGCCGCTTCCCCGGCCGCTCGGTGCTCGTGACCCTCGTCGAGCTGCCGTTCGTGCTGCCCCCCGCGGTCGCCGGCATCGGCCTGCTCGTCGCGTTCGGGCGGGTCGGCCTGCTCGGCTCGACGTTCGAGCTCCTGCACGTCGACATCGCGTTCACGTGGGTGGCCGTGGTGCTCGCGATCACGCTCGTCGCGAGCCCCCTCTACGTGCGCCAGGCGATCGCCGCGTTCGAGGCGGTCGACCAGCAGTGCCTCGCCGCGTCGCGCACGCTCGGCGCCGGGCCGGTGCGGACGTTCTTCCGGGTCGCGCTCCCGCTCGCGAGCGGCGGCCTCGCCGCCGGCGGCGCCCTCTGCCTCGCGCGCTCGATCGGCGAGTTCGGCGCGACGATCATGTTCGCGGGCAGCCTCCAGGGCCGCACCCAGACCCTCACGCTCGCCGTCTACCAGGAATTCGACTCCGACTTCGACGTCGCGCTCGCGATCAGCGCCCTGCTCGTGCTCGTCAGCCTCGCCATCCTCCTCGCCCTCAAGCTCAGCGCCCTGTGGCAGCCCTCTCGGCAGACTTCGCGCTCCCTCTACGCGCTTTCGCGCTCGAGCTAGCCCTCGAGGTCGACCGCACGGTCGCCCTCGTCGGGCCCTCGGGTGCCGGAAAGACCTCCGTGCTGCGGTCGGTCGCGGGTCTCGCCCGCCCCGCGCGCGGCCGGATCGCGCTCGACGGCGAGACCTGGTTCGACGCGTCGCGGCGCATCTTCCGCCGGCCCGACGAGCGCCGCGTCGGGCTCGTCTTCCAGGAGTACGCGCTCTTTCCGCACATGACCGTCCGGCAGAACGTGGCCTACGCCGGCAAGCGCCGCGCGGACGAGCTCCTGGAGCGCTTCCGGATCTCGCACCTCGCCTCCGCGCGGCCGGCGCAGCTCTCCGGGGGCGAGCGCCAGCGGGTCGCGCTCGCGCGCGCGCTCGCGCGCGACCCCGGCGTGCTCCTCCTCGACGAGCCCCTGTCGGCGCTCGACGCGCACACGAAGGCGACCGTGCGCGGCGAGCTGCAGGAGCTCCTGCGCGAGCTGGCGCTCCCGACGCTCCTCGTCACGCACGACTACGAGGACGCGGCCTCGCTCGCGGACCTCGTCGGCGTGATCGTGGACGGGCGGCTGCGCCAGCTCGCCTCGCCGCAGGAGCTCGTGGCTCGGCCGGCCGACGCCTTCGTGGCGTCGTTCACGGGCGCGAACCTGCTGCACGGCACGGCGAGCCGGGCGGGCCCCGAGCTGACGCGCGTGCGGCTCGAGACGGGAGACGTCGTGTACTCGACCGACGACGCCGAGGGCCACGTGAGCGTCGTCGTCTACCCGTGGGAGATCTCGGTGGGGCTCGAGCGCCAGGCCGACTCGGCGCTGAACGTGATCGAGGCCGAGGTGCGCTCGCTCGTGCACGTCGCGCACCGGGTCCGGGTGCAGGTCGGGCCGGTGATCGCGGAGGTGACGCAGGCGTCGGTCGACAAGCTCGGCCTCGCCGTCGGCGGTCGCGCCGTCGCCTCGTTCAAGGCGACGGGCACGCGTCTCGTCAGCTCGACCCCGTCGTGATCTCGAGCGAGGCGCGGCGCGCCGCGACGCCGTTCGTCGAGCCCCACGCCTGCACCTCCAGCTCCGGGTCGGCGTTCGGCTCCACGCGCGTGCCGAAGCGGACGAGCGTCGTCATGCCGGGCTCGAGGTAGTCGAGGTCGCAGGAGATCCGCCCGGTGCCGGTGCAGCCGGGGCCGCGCTCGTGCCACGGCGGGCCCAGGAGCTCGAGGCCCGGCGGGAGGTCGATCGTGAGCACGACGCGCATCGCCGAGGTGGGGTCGGGGTTCTCGAGCTGCGCGAGGAAGTCGACCTCGCCGCCCGGGAGCGCGGTGGTCGTGCTGGCCGAGAGCGTCGTCTGCAGCGACGACGGCGTCGTCACCACGCGGTCGCCGTACGGGTAGCGGGCGACGGCCGACGCGCCGGCGGCCGCGACGAGCGCGGCGACGGCCGCGACGCCGGCGAGCCCGCGCGGGCGGCGGGTCGCGCGCCGCGGCGCCGGCAGGCGCGCCGCCGCGAGCGCGAACGCGGCCAGGGCGGCGAGGGCGACGGCGGCGGCGCCGGCGTTGCGGCCGGCGCCGAGCCAGCCGAGGGCGGTCCCGACGAGGTTCCGCGTGAAGCGCGGCGCGCCGTCGTCCGACGGCAGGCGGACGAGCTCGCCCCAGATCGTCCGGTGGAAGGGCGGGTTGATCCCCCACGCGAGCGTGACCGCCGTCGTCGCCGTCACCGAGAGCGCGGCGAGGAGCGCCGTCGGCGCCGGCCGCCGGGCGAAGGCCGGGCCGAGGCCGGCGGCGAGGAACGGCAGCGCCGGGATCAGGAAGCGCGGCCCCGGCGAGATCCCGCCGTAGGGCAGGAAGTAGCCGCAGTTGAGCAGGACGAAGAAGGCGGTCACCGCCGCGCACAGGAGCGCCTCGGCGCGGTGCCTGCGGCCGAGCAGGACGAGCCCGGCGCCGGCGGCGGCGAGCACGGGGGAGACGACGAGGAGGCCGCCTCCGCCCGCGAACACCTCGTAGCTCGGGAAGAGTCGCGGCACCCCGATGCCGAAGAGGCCCCGCGCCTGCTCGGCGGCGTAGCCGTTCGCGATGTAGTCGTACGGAAGCCGCCACGGCGCGCCGAACGCCGCGGTGTCGTACGCGAGCAGGAGGGCGAGCCCCGGCGCCGCGCCGGCCGCGTAGCGGGCGACGCCCCGGAGGCCGCGCGCGGCGACGTACGCCCCGACGGCGACGAGGATCGCCGCCGCCTGGTACTCGACGAGCGTGGCGCAGCCGGCCGCGAGGCCGGCCGCGCCGGGTCGTCGCCTCCACGCGAGCAGGAAGGCGGCGAAGCCGAGCGCCGCCGCGGGGACGTGGCCGAAGTTCGCGGCCGCGAACGGCATCGCGAGCGTGCCGAGCGCGAACGAGACGAGCGCCGCGCCGCCGGCGCCGGGGGCGAGCCCCTCGGCCAGCCGTCCGACGAGGAACGCGCAGGCGAGGAAGGCGATCCCGCTCGAGAGCAGCCGGACGCCCCAGAGGCGCGGGTCGAGCCCCTCGACCTCCTCGATCCGCCGCAGCCGGAGGGCCTCGGCCGACGGGAGCTCGAGCAGCGACATCCCCGGCGCCTTGTCGGAGTAGAAGTGGCCCCCGTAGGCCGCGCGGTCGAACGCGTGCATGAGGCACTCGTCGTTCGCGACGTTCCCGTGCGCGAGCGCGCGCGTGAGGCAGAGACGCGAGACGTCCTGCGCGTTGACCGTGTAGACCGGCAGCAGAGCCGCCGCCGCGACGAGCGCCAGCAGCGTCCGCTCGAAGCGCGGACGCCGCCACGGGAGCTCTCGATGCACGCCGTCCTCCGAGGTAGCCCGGTGAGAGACTAGTGGCGGGATGGCGGTCGTGCTGCTCGGTCTGCCGGTCGTGACCGCGTTCCTCGTCGCGGCCGCCGCCCGGCTCCGCAGCCTCGTCTCGACGCTCCTCGCCGCCTACCTCGCGCTCGTCGTGAACCTCGGCGCGGTCACGTGGGCGCTCTCGCCTCTCCGCCTGGTCACGCAGGGAGGGCTGGCCGCGACCGAGGCGCTGCTGCTCGCGGCCGCCGCGGCCGGGTGGTGGCTGCGCGGTCGGCCGCTGCCCTCGCTCGGGCCCGCGCGGGCGGCGCTGCGCGAGGTGGCGCTCGACCCCGTCTCCGGCCTCTTCCTCGCCGTCGTCGCCGCGCTCCTCGGCTACGAGCTCGCGCTCGCGCTCGGCGCGCCCGCGAACAACTGGGACTCGCTCACCTACCACCTGGCGCGCGCCGCCGCCTGGATGCACCACGGCGGCGTGTACGAGATCCCGAACCCGCCGTCGGCGAACTTCAACGAGTTCCCGCCGCTCGCCGAGCAGCAGATCCTCTACGGCTTCGTCGCGACCCGGAGCGGCGCCCTGCTCGCGCTGCCGCAGTACCTCGCCGAGCTCGCGATCCTCGTCGCCGTCTACGGCGCCGCGCGCCGGCTCGGCCACGGCCCGCGCCCCTCGGCCTGCGCCGCCTTCCTGCTCGCGACGTTCTCGTTCGTGGCGCTCCAGGCGACGACCGCGCAGAACGACCTCTTCGCCGCGTCGTTCCCGGCGGCGTCGGCGTGCCTGCTGCTGGGAGGCGCGCCGCTCGAGCTCGCGCTCGGCGGGGCGGCCGCGGGCGCGGGCCTCGGCGCCAAGCCGACGACGGCGTTCGTGCTCCCGGTGCTCGCGCTGCTCGCGCTCCTGCGCGGCCGCCGCGCGTTCGGCCTCGCGCTCGGCGGCGGCCTCGCCGGCTTCGCGGCCGCCGGGGTCTGGGTCTACGTGCTCAACCTCGTCCACGCCGGGAGCCTCTTCGGCGAGGGGGGGTGGACGACGATCGGCGCCTCGAGCCAGCAGTCGCTCGAGCCCGGCCCGCTCTCGACCTTCGTCGACGTCGTCTACCAGGTGCTCGACCTCTCGGTGCTCTCGGACCGCGTCGTCTCTTGGCTCGAGCTCGGCGGGATCGCCGCGGGCCTCGCCGTGAGCGCCGCGTACGCGCTCCGCCGCCGGCGGCTCCTGCGCTCGGTCCTCGAGGGCGGGTCGGTCGCGCTGCCGCTGCTCGCGCCGGTGATCGTGATCGGCGCGAGCGGCGTCGTCGCGTGGCTCGCGCGCCGGGGCGGCTTCCCCGTGCGCGGCCCGGGCGGCAACGTCGGCACCCTCAACCGGACGGTCACGGGCGGCGCGTTCGGGCCGGTCGGCGGGGTGGTGCTCCTCGGGGTGCCGCTGCTCGTCGCCGGGCTCTGGCTCGCGCGCCGCGCCGACGCCCGGCGGCTCGCGCTCGCGCTCGCGCTGCCGCTCTTCCTGCTCCTGCTCGCCCAGGCGACCTACAACTGGTTCCTGACGCGCTTCCTCCTCTCGCCCGCGGTGCTGACGGCGCCGCTCTTCCCCCTGCTCATGCGCACGCGCGCCGCGATCGCCGCCTACCTCGTCGCCGGCGCGACCGTCGCCGCGCTCGTCGTCACGCGCGACCCGCAGCGCCCGCTCGACGGGTCGTCGGGGCGGCCGTGGTCGCTGACGCAGGTGGAGGCGCTCCGCCTCAGCGACCTGCCCGAGGTCGGGGACGCGGCCGCAGCCTACGCGCGACTCGTGCCGCCGCACGCGTGCGTCGGCGCCGTGCTCGACCCGAACGAGCCCGCGTTCGTGCTCTCCGGCCCGCGCCTCGGGCACCGCGTCGAGTACCTCCCCGTCGACCGCGCGCTCGCCGGCGCCTACGAGCACCACCTCTCCTACGTCGTGCTCACGCGCGGCGTGAACGGCTGGGCGGCGCGGCAGTTCGCCTCGGGCGGCTGGACCGTGCGGCCGCTCGGCTCCTACTGGCGCCTGGCCGTCGCCCGCTTCGCAGGCGACGGCGACTGCGGGTGAGCCCGGGGCGTGCCCGGGCGGGCGCGCCCCGGCCTCGGCGCGGGTCAGGCCGCGAGCAGGCGGTCGAAGAAGGAGCGGTAGCGCGTCAGGGCGACGCGCAGGTCCTCGGTCGAGACGTCGTCCCCGCCCTCCCACCGCGACTCGAGCCGCCGCCGCTCGCCCGCGAGCCCGGCCGCGAGCTGCCGCATCAGGTCGGCGACGAGCGCGTCCGCCTGCTCGACCGACTCGCGCGGCCGGTCGACGAAGCTCGACTGGATCTCCGTCCAGCGGCTCGTGAAGCGCTCCGTCCCGGCGAGGCCGGCGGTGCCGAGGCTCTCGCGCTCGTCCATCAGCCCACCACCTCCCGGCCCGCTCCACCCGGCGCTCCCCCGCCGTCGGCTCGTCCTCCGTGGGCGAGACGAGCTCCTCGAACAGGATGCGGTAGTGGCGCATCGCCCGGCGCAGCCTCTCGGTCGAGCCGTCGCCGCCGGCGCTCGCGCGGGCGAGGCGGTGGCCCTCGCGGTAGTGCTCGACGACGTCCGGGTGGTCGACCGACACGTCGGCCGCCCGCTGCTCGAAGTCGTCGACCGGGTAGCCGCGCTCCGCAATCGCCGACCGGATCAGCGCGTCGGCGTCGGCGACCGCGGCCGCCGGGTCGTCGACGAAGCGCGCCTGGACCAGCCGCCAGCTCTCCAGGTACCGCTCGCGGGCCGCGCGCGGGAGCGGCCGGATGTCGAGGTCGCCGCGGCGCTCCGCGCGCGCGCGCAGCTCGGCCTCCGCGCCGCGGCGGCCTCCGGACCGCCGGACGGCGCGGTCGTACTCGGGCCCGAAGCGCGCCCGCAGCCTCCTCGTCCGCGCCGTGGCCGCCGCGGCGAGCGCGGCGGCGCCGGCGACCGCGGCGATCCCCGCCGCGATCAGGACCCATCCCCATGTGGGCATCCCATCCTCCTTCGATCTCGAAGCGACGGAGGGGGAACGGCGGAGCGCCGCGGGCGGTTCCCCGCCTACCGCTCCGAGCAGGAGCCCTCGCTGCCGGCGAGCGCCGCGAGCGCCCGCTTCGGCGTGACGGCGAAGGCGAGCCGGACCCGCCCGGCCCGTCGCACCTCGAGCCGCGTCATGCCGTCGCGGGCCTTCGTGATGCACGCGCCGGGCGCGGCGAAGTAGGGCGAGTAGCGGACGGCGACCTTGTAGCTTCCGGCCCGGGCGAGCGCGAGCGCGATCTCGGTCTGCGTCAGCTCGACGACTCGCGGCCGCCCCGGTCCCGTCACGATCGGGACGGGGGCCGGCACGGCGTACACGGTCGTGTTCGCGCTCCGGAAGACGACGGGGAGGCCGGCCCGGCCGCTGCGGAGCAGCCTGGCCTCGACGCGGGCGCTGTAGTCGACCGGCGCGTCGGTGAGGACGACGTAGCGCACGCCGAGCCGGTGCAGCCAGCGCAGGTAGGAGCGCGGGCCGGGGCCGTCGTAGAGCACCTCGTTCTGCGGGAAGTCGTCCTGGCGGAACCAGCCGCGGACGATCGGGATCCCGGCGCGCGTGAGGTAGACCGCCTCCCAGTGGCCGGCCGTGTCGACCGCCTCGACGCGGTACCCGGGGGCGAGCGAGCGGTGGAGGAAGGAGATCGCGGGCTGCCAGTACGCGGCGGCCGACGACGGGTCGGCGCTCGAGCGCGCGAGGCTCCACGCGAGCGGCGAGAGGTTCCAGGAGCAGGCGAGGCCGACGGCGACGACCGCGACCGGCCACGGGCGCCAGCGGCGCAGCGAGAGCGTGAGCGCCGCGATCGGGAGCGCCGCGTACCGGAGCCGCGCCGCGTTCTCGCCGACGTCCGAGGGGACCGCGTACGCGATCAGGCAGACGGCGGCGTACGCGGCGAAGAGCGCGCGCAGGATCCGGGCGCGCTCGACCCGCCACGTGAGGCCGAGGCCGATCCCGCAGAAGGCGAGCGCGGCGAGCAGCTCGCCCGCCGCGAACGGGAACCGCCCCGTGTCGGGGAACAGGCGCCAGAGGAGCACCGCGGCGGCGCACGTCGCGCCCACGACGAGCGCGGGCTTCGCCACCGAGCGCTCGATCCGCGACGCGCCGACGGCGCACAGGACGACGAGCAGGAACAGGAACGCGAGCGGGCTCGCCGCCAGCGTCAGCGCCACCAGCACCGCGAACCAGGCGAGGCGGCCGCGGCCGAGGGCGTACAGCGCCCCCAGGGTGAACGCGAGCCCGAGCCCGTACGGGAACGCGGCCGTCACCACCGACGCCGCGGTCACGAGCGCGAACAGGCGCGTCGCCCACGCCGTCTGCTCCCCCCACGTCTCGCGCACGATCAGCGTGAACGCCGCGGTCGCGGTCGCCGCGCTCAGCACCGCGAGCAGCTTGATCCCGACGAGGGCCGCGAGCGGGTAGTAGATGAGGCTGTAGCCGACGAACGTGTAGCGGCCCGCGTACCAGTAGTTCGTCCAGAGCTCGAAGCCGTGCCGCACGAACACGTCGAGCTGGTAGACGTGCGCGGCGAGGTCGTTCCCCGGCGGCCCGAGCCACGCGAGCGCCGAGGCCAGCGAGCCCGCGAGCGCGGCGTTGACCGCCGCCTGCGCCCGGGCGGGGGTTACCGCGCGGCTGTCACGTAGCGCAGGAATAGGTGGTCGGATTCTCTGCGAACGCCCGCGAGTCGTGCCGGCAGACCCGGCAGCAGGTCGGCGCGCTCGACGAGCGCGAGGCGGGCGTCCGGCCCGCGGCCGGCGAGGAGCGGCGAGACCGTGAGGAAGAGCTCGTCGACGGCGCCGGCGGCGAGGAAGGAGCCGATCGCGTGGGGCCCGCCCTCGTGGAGGAGGCGCCGGCGCCCGCGCTCCCGCAGGGCCGCGAGAGCCGCGTGCGGCTCGAGCTCGGGGCCGGGGCCGGTCGAGACGAGGGCGGCCGCGCCCGGCAGCCGGTCCGCGAGCGCGTCGCGGCCGCCGTCGGTCGTGAGCACGAGCGCGCCGGCCTCGAAGGCCGGGTGCGAGGGGTCGACGCGCCCGCTCGCCGTCAGCACGACGACCTCCGGCACGGGGGCGAGCCCGAGCCGGCGGCGGAGCTCGGCGAACCCGCCCGCCGCGCCGGGGAACGCCTGCTCCGGCGTCCACACCCCGCCGGGCGAGGCGGCGAGCGTGCCCGAGCCGAGCAGGACGGCGTCGGCGCAGGCGCGCAGCAGCCCCATCACGAAGCGGTCGGCGGCGCTCCCGGCGGCGATCAGCCGGTTGGACTGCGCCACCGCGGGAATCGCGACGACCCCGTCGACGGTCGCGACGAAGTTTGCGAAGACGCGCGTCTCCTCGAAGCCGAGCGTGCCGGGGTAGGCGGCGGCGAGCTCCGGCGGGAGGTCGAACGCGGGCAGCCCGGGCGGCTCGTAGAGGAGCTCTAGCTCCATCCGTAGACCGGGACGATCGCGCCCGAGACCGCCGCCGCCGCGTCCGAGAGCAGGAACGCGACCACGGACGCGAGCTCGCCCGGCGGGACGCCGCCGGCGAGGCCCTGCGCCCGGTTCGCCGGCGTGTCGAGCAGCGACGGCAGGATCGCGTTCACGCGCACGCGCCGCTCCGCGAGCTCGAGCGCGAGCACCTCCGTCAGCCGCACGACGGCGGCCTTCGCGACGGCGTACGCCGCCGCTCCGGAGCCGCCCGCCAGCGCCGCGCGCGCGGCCACGTTGACGATCGCGCCGCCCTCCGGCAGCCGCCGCGCGGCGGCGCGGCAGGTCCACCAGGCGGTGCCGAGGTTGAGGTCGGTCGCGAGGCGGAGCGACTCGGGGTCGGACGCCGACACCGGGCCCGGGCGGAAGCCGCCGGCGGCGTTCGCGACCCAGCGCGGCGTCCGCCCGCCGGCGGCGAGCTCGTCCCAGAACGCCTCGACGGCGTCCGCGTCGGTCAGGTCGACCGTCTCCCGGTCGGCGACGACGACCTCGTCGCCGCGGGCGGCGAGCGCCTCGGCGATCGCGGCGCCGAGCGCGCCCCGGCCCCCGCAGACGAGGGCGACGTCGGCCATCTCAGGGCCTGTGGGCGGCGACGAGCTGCAGGAACTCGCGCCGCAGCCCGGCGTCGGTCTCGAACGCGCCGCGCCAGAACGTCGTCACGGTGCGGGAGCGCTCCTCCACGCCGCGCATCTGCGTGCAGAGGTGCGACGCCTCGAGGTGCACCGCGACGCCCTCCGGCTCGATCAGGGCGGCGAGCGTGCCGGCGATCTGCTCGCCGAGCCGCTCCTGGACGGTGAAGCGCCGCGCGTAGAGCCGCACCAGGCGGGTCAGCTTCGAGATCCCGATGATCTGGTCGCCCGCCAGGTAGCCGACGTGGGCGACGCCGACGAACGGCAGGGCGTGGTGCTCGCAGAGCGCGCAGAACGCGATCGGGCCCTCCACGACGTGCCCGCCCGCGCCCTCGGCCGGGAACGCGGTCAGGAGCTTCGGGTCGCCCTCGTAGCCGGCGGTCGCGTCGAAGAGCGCGCGCAGGAAGCGCTCCGGCGTGTCGCGCGTCCCCGGCGTGTCGAGGTCCATGCCGAACGCCTCGAAGATCTCCCCGATCGTCGCCCGGTACCGTGCCCAGTCCTCCGGCGCGATCTCGCGCTCGGGCAGCTCGGCCCAGGCCCCGCGCGGGTGCGCCTCCAGCTCGACCACGTTGTCCCGCTCGACCGCCACGCTCGCTCCTTCCTCGAGAAAAGGCAATCTGGATTAACACTACAGACCGCCCAACGTGACCGTCTCGGTCGTCATTCCCACCTGCCGCCGTCCCCAGGCGCTCCTGCGGGCGCTCCGGGGCCTCCTCGCCCAGGAGCTCGCCGACTGGGAGGCGATCGTCGTGGACGACGGCGGCGGCGAGGGGATCGAGGCGGCGCGCGGGCTCGGCGACCCGCGGATCGGGGCGGTCGCCAACGAGGGCCGGGGGCAGGTCGACGCCCGCTCGACGGCGATCGGGCGGGCCCGCGGCGAGCTCCTCTGCTGGCTCGACGACGACGACTGGTGGGACGACCCGCACCACCTCTCGCTGCTCGCGGCCGCCGCGGCGGAGGACGCCCGCTCCTTCTTCCACCGCGGCGGCTGGATCGTGCACGAGCCCGACGGGCGCCGCGAGGTGTTCGACCACGACGCGACGCCCGCGTCGCTGCGGGTGAACAACACGATCCTCACGAGCAGCCTCGCCTACCGGCGCGAGCTCCACGACCGGCTCGGGCCGCTCGACCGCGAGCTCGGGAGCTACGGCGACTGGGACTTCGTCCTGCGCATGTGCGACGCGGGGCTCGTGCCCCGCAAGCTGCCGGGGCTCGGCGTCTGCTACGCCGTCCACGGCGGCAACGTCTCGGCCGCCGTCGACGCGCCCGCGCGCCTCGCCGGCTTCCGCCGGCTCGTGGCGAAGCACGGGCTCGACACGGAGATCCACAGCCATGTCACGATGCACCGGATGCTGAGCGCGCCGGAGGGCTGGAGCGAGGTCGGCGGCAAGCTCGAGCGCGAGTTCGCGTTCGGCGGCTTCCGCGAGGCCGTCGCGTTCGTGAACCGCGTCGCCGAGCTCGCGGAGAGCGAGAACCACCATCCCGACATCGACCTCCGCTACAGCAAGGTCGTGCTCCGCTGGTGGACGCACACGGCCGGCGGGGTCACCGACCGCGACCGCGAGCTCGCGGAGCGGTCAGCGGGGCTCGCGTAGCTCGCGCTCGCGCTCGTCGTGGCGCCGGGCGAGGCGGAAGCCGACGACGTAGACGGCGGCGGCGAGGACCACCGGCACGATCGCCGAGGCGAGCAGCACCCACGCCTGGGCGTTCACCGCCCGAGCGTACTCAGAGCTGCACGGTCTCGGCGTTCGAGACGAGCTCGTCGAGCTCGTCCAGGCCGAGCTCGCGCGCGGAGGCGCGGCCGCCGGCGACGGCGGCGCGCGCGAACACCACGTGGTAGAGGATCAGCAGCTGGACGACCGCGAGCGAGTCGGAGCGGTGGAGCTCGGTGCCGATCGTGAACTCGCCGAGCCGCTGCTCCCGCAGGTGGCGCGCGAAGTGCATCCGCGTCCAGATCGCCTCCTCGATCCGGTGGGCGCGCTCGTACGGGATCCGGCCCGGCACGTACAGCTCCTGCACGCCGGCCGGCTTCTCGGTCAGGACGACGCCGTCCTCGCCGTCCTCGCCGACGACGTCCGCGAGGTCGGGATGGGGGAGCGAGTCGCGCAGGGTGAGCCGGCAGTCGAGGTGCTCCTGGTCGGCGCCGGCCGCCGGCTGGAACGAGACGACGATGTCCGCGTGGTGGCGCTGGGGCCGGACGTACGCCTCCGAGTCGGCCTCGCGCCGGTCGAGCTCCGCCAGCACCTCGTCGGTGGTGTAGCCGCGCCGCGAGCAGTCCCGCTGCACCTTCCAGTGGCGGCGCAGGACCTCGGGCGGGTCGAGGAAGACCCGCACGTCGAACATGTCGCAGAGCTCCCGGTTCGCGAACGCGAGCAGTCCCTCGGCGACGAGGAACCGCCCCGGCACGAGGTACTCGGGCGCGCCGAACGTCCCGTCGCCGTGGTGGTAGACGGGCTTCATGATCGGCTCCTTCGCCCGCAGGTGCCGGAGGTGCTGGGCGAGCACGTCGAGGTGGTTCGAGTCGGGGTGGAGCGGGGTCACGCCCCGCTCGGCCCGCTGGCGCCGGTCGTAGCGGTGGTAGTCGTCCGTCGAGAAGCGGGTGACCTGGTCCTCGCCGAGCACGCGCACGAGCCCGCGCGTGATCGTCGTCTTGCCCGAGCCCGAGTCGCCGACGATGCCGAGCATCACCGGGCGGGGCATCAGTCGCGGCCTCCCATCCTGGCAATCTAGCCGCGCACTTCCGTAGAGATCAAATACTTCTTTCGCCATTTGGCATAGCCGAAAGGCTAAGCGAGGCCGGCGGGCGCGCGCGACTCCGCACCGTCCCCGACGACGTCGGCCGCAGGACCGTCCTACCCGAGCCTCGCCGCGAGGGCGGCGTAGGCCGCGGCCGGGTCCGGGGCGCCGAAGACGCTCGAGCCGGCGACGAAGAGCTGCGCGCCCGCGGCCCGAGCCTCGCCGATCGTCTCGAGCGAGATGCCGCCGTCGACCTCGAGCACGACGTCGTCCGGGAGGAGGTCGCGCAGCCGCGCCAGGCGCGCCGTCGAGCTCTCGATGTAGCGCTGGCCGCCCCAGCCCGGGTTCACGCTCATGAGCAGGCACAAGTCGACGACGCCGGCGACCGGCTCGACCGCCTCCACCTGCGTCCCGGGGTTGATCACCACCCCGGCCCGGACGCCGAGCTCGCGGATCAGCTTGAGGCCGTAGTGGACGTTCGGGGTCGACTCCGGGTGGATCGTGATCACGTCCGCGCCCGCCTTCGCGAACGCCTCGACCTGCCGCTCGGGCCGCTCGATCATGAGGTGGACGTCGAGCAACCCGCCCCGCCGGTGCACGAGGTCGCGGAGCGCCTCGACGACCAGCGGGCCGATCGTGATCGGCGGGACGAAGTGGCCGTCCATCACGTCGACGTGGAGCACGCGCGCGCCCGCGTCCAGCACCGCCTCGACCTGCTCGCCGAGGCGCGCGAAGTCGGCCGAGAGGATCGACGGCGCGATCGCGGGCACCGGGATCTCAGCCATCGCGCTCCTGGAGGGCGTGCCGCGCGCCGGGCCCGTTCGCGAACTGGAGGAACCGCTCGACGGCCGGGCGCGGCGGCACCGTCGCCGAGTGGAGCGCGTACCACTGCCGCCGCGGCAGCCCGCCGCGCACCGCGACCTCGGCGAGGGCGCCGGTGCGCAGCTCGTGCTCGACGGCGACCCGCGACTGGATCGAGACGCCGAGCCCGAGGCGCACCGCCTCCTTGATCGCGCCGTTCGAGCCGAGCGTGAGCGTCTGCGGCCGCAGGTCGCGCTCGGCGAGGAACTCCGCCACGAGCTGCCGCGTCCCCGAGCCCGGCTCGCGCAGGAGCCAGACGCGGTCGGCGAGCCGCTCGGCTCGCACCGCGCGGGCGCCGGCGAGCTCGTCGTCCGGGGCGACGATCAGCGCGAGCTCGTTGCGCAGGAAGGCGACCCCGGCGATGCGCTCGTCCTCGGGCGGCCGGCCCGCGATCGCGACGTCGACCTCGTGCTCGAGCACGCGCTCGAAGACGGTCGCCCGGTTTGCGACCTCGAGCGTCAGGTTCACCTCGGGGCTCAGCCGGTGGAAGGCGCGGAGGAGCGAGGGGACGACGTACTCCGCGGCGGTCGCGACCGCGACGATGCGCAGGCTCCGCATCGAGACGTCGGCCGCCTCGCGCGCCGCCTGCCTGCCCTGCTCGATCAGCCCGAGGACGTCGGCGGCGTACGGCCGGAAGGCGTCGCCCGCCGCCGTCAGCCCGATCCCGCGGCCGACCCGCTCGGTCAGGTCGACGCCGAGCTCGCGCGAGAGCGCCGAGACCGCCGCCGAGATCGACGGCTGCGTGACGTAGAGCTTCTCCGCGGCGGCCGAGACCGAGCCCTCGCGCGCGACGGCGAGGAAGCTCGTGAGCTGGTTGAGCGTGATGGCCATAGGCGGATCCCTATGAAAGCATGCGAACTTTTCGATTGTCAACGATGGTCTTCGCGGGGTAGCGTTCGGGCGTCGCGGGCGGCGCCTCCGCGCGAGCACGCGCCGGCCGTTCGACCGACCCGAAGGAGGAGCGATGCCACTCGCCACGTTGCGCCAGGTGCTCGACGAGGCCGCCGCGGGCGGCTACGGGGTCGGCGCCTTCAACGTCAACAACATGGAGCAGGTCCAGGGCATCGTGGCCGCGGCGCAGGAGGTGCGCTCGCCCGTGATCCTCCAGGTCTCGCGCGGCGCGCTCGCCTACGCGGGCAGGAGCTACCTGCGCCACCTCGTCCTCGCGGCCGCGGAGAGCGCGCCCGAGATCCCGATCGTGCTCCACCTCGACCACGGCGACAGGCCGGAGACCTGTCTCGACGCGATCGAGCTCGGGTTCACGAGCGTGATGATGGACGGCTCGCTGCTCGCCGACGGCAAGACGCCGTCGGACTACGAGTACAACGTCGACGTCACGCGCCGGGTCGTCGAGGCGGCGCACGCGAAGGGCGTCAGCGTCGAGGGCGAGCTCGGCACGCTCGGCGGGATCGAGGACGGTCACGGCTCCGGGGAGGTGCACCTGACCGACCCGGACCAGGCGGTCGACTTCGTCGAGCGGACGGGGGTCGACGCGCTCGCGGTCGCGATCGGGACGAGTCACGGCGCGTACAAGTTCACCCGCAAGCCCACGGGCGAGGTGCTGGCGATGCACCTGATCGAGGAGATCCACCGCAAGCTTCCCGGCACCCACATGGTGATGCACGGCTCCTCGAGCGTCCCGCAGGAGCTCGTCGACCGCATCAACGCGGCCGGCGGCAAGCTCGAGTCCACCTTCGGCGTCCCGGTCGAGGAGATCCAGCAGGGGATCCGGCACGGCGTGCGCAAGGTGAACGTCGACACCGACGGGAGGCTCGCGATCACGGCTGCGCTGCGCGAGACGCTGCAGGCGAGCCCGTCCGAGTTCGACCCGCGCGCGTTCTTCAAGCCCGCCCGCGAGGCGCAGAAGCAGGTCGTCGTCGAGCGGCTGACGCAGTTCGGCGCCGCCGGGCACGCGGGCGACTACGAGGTGCTCCCGCTCGAGGAGATGGCGAGGCGCTACGCGGGGACGCCGGTCGGTGCCTGAGCGGGTCGAGCCGTACACCGAGCTCGACCGGCTCTGCGTCGACACGATCCGGACGCTCGCGATCGACGCGGTGCAGGCGGCGAACTCGGGGCACCCGGGTGCGCCGCTCTCGCTCGCGCCGGCGGCGTACGTCCTCTTCCGGCGGATCATGCGCCACGACCCCGCCGACCCGGCGTGGCCCGACCGGGACCGCTTCGTGCTCTCGGCGGGGCACGCCTCGATGCTGCTCTACGCGAGCCTCCACCTCTCCGGCTACGACCTCCCGCTCGAGGAGCTCCGGCGCTTCCGGCAGCTCGGCTCGCTGACGCCGGGGCACCCCGAGTTCCGGCACACGGTGGGCGTCGAGACGACGACCGGGCCGCTCGGGCAGGGCTTCGCGAACGGCGTCGGGATGGCGATGGCCGAGCGCTTCCTGCGCGAGCGCTACGGCGCCGGCGTCGTCGACCACCGCGTGTTCGCGATCTGCTCCGACGGCGACGTGATGGAGGGGATCTCGTCGGAGGCGGCGTCGCTCGCCGGTCACCTCGGGCTCGGGCGGATCGTCTACCTCTACGACGACAACCGGATCACCATCGACGGCAGCACCGACATCGCCTTCTCGGAGGACGTCGAGGCGCGCTTCCGGGCGCAGGGCTGGCACACGCTCGCCGTCGAGGACGGCGAGGACCTCGAGGCGATCGAGGCGGCGGTGCGGGCCGGCATCGCCGAGGAGGAGCGGCCGACGCTCGTGCGGCTGCGCACGGTGATCGCGCACCACTCGCCGGGCAAGCGCGGGACCTCGAAGGCGCACGGCGAGGCGCTCGGGGTGGAAGAGGTGGCTGCGACGAAGCGCGAGCTCGGCTGGGACCCCGACGCGCACTTCCTCGTCCCCGCGGGCGTGAAGGAGCACTTCCGCGACGCCTGCCGCGCGCGCGGCGCGGAGGCGCGGGGCGAGTGGCAGCGGCGGTTCGACGCGTGGGCGGCGGCCGAGCCGGGGCCCGCGCAGGAGTGGCGCGAGGCGCAGGCCGGCAAGGTCGGGGGCGGGCTCGCGGCGGCGCTGCCGTCGTTCGACCCGGCCGAGACGCCGAAGCTCGCGACGCGCTCGGCCTCCGGGACGGTCATGCAGGCGGTCGGGCAGCTCGCGCCGACCATGATCGGGGGCGCGGCCGACCTCGCGGGGTCGACGAAGACGGTGTTCGCCGGCGAGCCGAGCTACTCGCGTGCGCGCGCCGGCCGCAACGTGCACTGGGGCATCCGCGAGCACGCCATGGGGGCGGCGGTCAACGGCCTCGCGCTGCACGGCGGCATCGTGAAGCCCTACGGGTCGACGTTCTTCGTCTTCACGGACTACATGCGTCCCGCGATCCGGCTCTCGGCCCTGATGGAGCTCGACGTGGTCTGGGTGCTGACGCACGACTCGGTCGCGGTCGGCGAGGACGGGCCGACGCACCAGCCGATCGAGCACCTCGCGTCGCTGCGCGCGATCCCGGGGCTGACGGTGATCCGGCCCGCGGACGCGAACGAGACCGTCGAGGCGTGGCGGGTGGCGCTCGAGGAGGTGAGCGGCCCGGCGCTCCTCGTGCTCACGCGGCAGGACCTGCCCGTGCTCGACCGGACGCGCTTCGCCGGCGCCGAGGGGCTGGCGCGCGGCGCCTACGTGCTCGCCGACGCCGACGGCGCCGACGCGGTGCTCGTCGCGACCGGCTCGGAGGTCTGGGTCGCGCTCGAGGCGGCCGGGCTCCTCGCGGCGCGCGGCGTGCGGGTGCGCGTCGTCTCGATGCCGAGCTGGGAGCTCTTCGCCGCGCAGTCGGCGAGCTACCGCGACGAGGTGCTGCCGCCGGCGCTGCCGAAGATCTCGCTCGAGGCGGGCTCCACGTTCGGCTGGTCGCGGTGGGTCGACCGGTCGATCGGGATCGACCGCTTCGGCGCCTCCGGCCCGGGCGGGGAGGTGCTCGCCCACTTCGGCATCGCTCCCGAGGCCGTGGCCGAGCGGGTCATGGCCCTCCTGCCCGAGCTCGCCGGGGTCTGACCCCCGGCCTCGCCGTGCGGGTCAGGGTCGGCTTCACCCCCGCCGAGGCCGTCGCGGCGCCGCTCGGCGTCGTGATCGACGTCCTGCGGGCGACCTCGACGATCTGCCAGGCGCTCGAGGCCGGCTTCGAGCGCATCGTGTGCGTGGGCGAGGTCGAGGAGGCGCGGGCGCTCGCCGGCCCCGGCGTCGCCCTCGCCGGCGAGCGCGGCAACGTCCGGATCGAGGGCTTCGACTTCGGCAACTCGCCCCGCGAGTTCTCCCCGGCCGGCGCCGAGGCGCAAGGGCGAGGGGCCGGCGCAGTCGGGGACGACGTCGGAAAGCCACGGCTCGTCCTGACGACGACGAACGGGACGCGGCTGCTCGTGGCGGCGGCGGGGCGGTGCGAGGAGGTGCTCGTCGCGTCGCTCCTCAACCTCGACGCCGTCGCGGCCGCCGTCCGCGCGAGCGGCGCGGGCGAGGTCGCGCTCCTCTGCGCCGGCGTCGAGGGGGCGTTCGCGCTCGACGACGCGTACGTCGCCGGCCGCCTCGCGGCCGCGCTCGGGGGCGAGCCCGACGACGCCGCCGTCGCGGCGGCCCGGCTCGCCGCTGCGTTCGCGGACGCCGCGGAGGCGCTCGGCTCTGGTGTCAGCGCCGCCAACATCCGCCGCGCCGGCCTCGGCGCCGACATCCCGTTCTGCGCGCGCGAGAGCGTGCTCGGGGTCGTCCCGCGCGTGGTCGCGCGCCGCGCGGGCGCGGTCGAGGTCGCCGCCGCCCGCCCCCGAACGGCGTCCGGCTAGGCCGAAGTTCCCCGCGATAACGGCGGGTCGAGAGGCCGCGATCTGGCTTTGTTGCTTGGGTCGCGGCCTTTCCTTGGCTGGATTGTGTGGTCAGTAGTTATCCGT
>Ga0070741_10001558_pt1 | contig 69115 bp, 59 predicted proteins | sample Coa_R1_4_FD_66440 | JGI IMG/M metagenome (GOLD analysis project Ga0070741, IMG submission 66440) | Surface soil microbial communities from Centralia Pennsylvania, which are recovering from an underground coalmine fire - Coalmine... | ecosystem: Environmental > Terrestrial > Soil > Unclassified ... | reverse complement strand
TCGGCGGGGCGGCGACCATTAGGCGACGGTTCAGTCGTTTTAAATCCGGCGGCTTTTTTGGCTGCTTTTCTGGAGCCCTGGCGCGGGGACATCTGGACGGATGTTAACAGGCGGCAAAGTCAGTGGCTAGTGCAGCTTAAGTTGCTCCAGAGAAGCTGGTTGCTACAGGTAAGTCCGTACCGATATTGGTCTGAATCCCTGCAGCTTTACAGAATGCACCGGATGGTGCAGGGAGGGCTGGGAACGTAAGCTGCCAGTGCAAGGAGGATCCATGCTTTGGACCATTTTCGTGATTCTGCTGGTTCTGTGGCTGTTGGGATTTAGCTTTCACGTTGCCGGAAGTCTTATTCACCTGTTGCTGGTGATCGCCGTTGCAGTGCTTATCGTGAACCTGCTCACTGGCCGCAGGAGTGCCGTGTGAGCCGAGGAAGGCAGGTTGGGAGGAAGTGGGCAGCGGTTGCCACTATCCTCCTGATGTGTGCGGCGGGTGCGTGTTCGCGGGCTAACCGGGCATCGTACAAGGACACGGTGCAGAAGGCCTTGGAACAGGCTGACCTGAAGGGCGTTACGGTTGACGAAGACCGGGACAAGAATACGATCACTTTGGGTGGCACGTTGCATTCGAATGCCGCGAAAGATCAGGCGGGGCAAGTGGCGCAATCAGTGGCCGGAGGCCGCGTGATTGTGAACCAGATCAGCGTCGAGCCAGTCGGGTTGGGATCGCAAGCTCGCAGTATTGAATCCAACGTGGATACGGGCATCGAGAGCAACTACAAGGCAGCGCTGATTGCGAACGGTTTGTCGAAACAGAATATTCGCTTTTCCGCGAAAAATGGCGTATTGACGCTGAAAGGGAAAGTGAAGAGCTCGCTGCAAAAGCAGGAGGCTGAGCAAGTCGCCCAAACCGTTCCTAACGTGGCGCAAATTGTGAACCAGATCGAAATTAGCCGCTGACAACAAAGCCGAGCCTGGAGTTCGCTCCGTCCAGACTCGGCATTTTTCTGCTAGATTCCGCTATTGGGGGATGATCACCCCGAACGTGCCATCCAGATTGTTGTTAGGACCTGCGGTGAAGAACAGCTGATTTCGCTTGCCATTCGCTGTGCTGCCACCACCGAACTCGATTCCCCAGAGCTGGTCGATGACGATCGCTTTACCAGCGGAGTTAGTCACCGTTCCGACAAATTTCCCCGTTTTGAGATCGAAGCCATTGATGGTTCCAGAATCGGTGTTGTTGGAGACCAGCAATGTGTTGCTGAGGGCGCCGAAATTGTTAGGGGCGACGGCAAATCCCCAGGGCTGATTCAGCGGACTGCCGTGCGCGAAGCGGCGTAAGAATGTGCCGTCTTCGCCGAAGACGTCAATGACACCGTTCGGACTCTCATTTGTAGGGGCAAAAGCAACGTAAACCTTGCCACCGATGTCCTGAATGCCGAAAGGCGCCCATCCGGCAGGTAGGTTCGTATCGGTGAAAGAGCTGACGAACTTGAAGGTGCCGTCGTAAATATCGACCTTGTTATTGTTGATATCAGCCGCGAAAATGAAATTGCCGGATGGCTTGTTGGTAATCGCGAGCCCGGTATAGCTGGCATTGGTAGAGGAGTTGTTGACGGCGATCAGCGCTGTGTTGGGTTCGAAATTTGACCATCCACTGATGGTTCCGTCGAGGGTGGCGAAGATGAACGCTGATACCCAGTTGTGGATCTTGAATTCCTGCGAGGCGTTGTAAACCATGCCAGTGGGTGAGCCGGCGCTGGTGCCATTGGCGGAAGGAATCACGACCTGCAGAGACTGCGGATTGCCTTGGCCATCGTAGAGCGTCGACCAACCGCTGCCTTCATCGGCGACCCAGAACGGCTGGCTAGGCTGGTAAGCCAAGCCCCAACCATTCACCAGAAGAGGATCGAGGTGCTTTGCTTGTCCGGCCTGGTTGGAATCCAGGTTAACCAACGTGTACTGTGCCAGCGCTACATTGCAGAGCAAAAGAAGCGCGAAGCTGAGCAATAGCGTGCTGACGTAATTGCGAGTGACTAGCCGTTGCATGCGGAATTCTCCTTGAAGTTGATGACGGATTGGGAGTTGATGCGCCTGATTTTCCAGGCGCTAAACCAAAGCTGTGAACCCGAGTCGTGGAATCGTAGGACGAGAAAGAATGAGGGTTGTCAGCGGGAGGTCACAGGTTTGTAAAATCGATGTCGAGGGATGAGACTTTTTTCCTTATCGTCTAAGCTTGCCTGGCGAAGGTTACGTGCGGAATGGCTGAATTTTGTGATGTGGCAATTCCGGTTCCGCTGGACATGGTATTCACGTACCGTGTGGCGGACGGCGTGCAGCCCGTGGTCGGTGGACGGGTGTTGGTGCCGTTCCGGCAGAAGCGGGACGTTGGGGTGGTGACGGAGCTTCATGACCGGGCGCCCAAAGTTAAAACAAAGCATGTTCTGTCAGTTCTCGACAACGCGCCTTTGCTCGATGAACAACTGTTGCGGCTAGGCCAATGGATTGCGAAATACTACCTTGCACCCGTTGGAGAAGTGTTCCGCACCATGCTCCCGCTGAGCGCGGAATTCAAGCGAAACATTCAGTACCGGATTACTTCCGAAGGTGAGAAGGCGCTGCATTTGGCGGGAATGTCGGGGTCATCGGCGCGTTCGCGGCGAACCCCTGACGAGCAACTGGCAGAATTCCGAGTTCTGGATTTCTTGACGCAACGCGAGAATGCGAAGGCGGAGGCGGTGCGGAGTGCAACCCGGGCTTCTCAGGCCTTGCTCGATGGAATGGTGCGCAAGAAGTGGATCGCCCGCGAGGATGTGTCGGAGTTACGTGACGCGGCAAGGACCGTCCGTTGGGCCGTGCTGAAGAGCACGGAAGGAAAGCTAAACACAAATCAGCAGGCGTTGATCGATGCTCTTTCGAGTTCGGGCGGAAGAATGACGGTCGAAGATCTGCAGAAGCTGCGGTTTCCCCGAAGCAGCCTTGGCACGCTGGTGCGAAGGGGGTTGGTTGAGATCGCAGAGGAGCCCGCCGAGTTTGCGGTATCAAAAGCGAAGCCCCGGCGGTCGCCGTTGAGTTTTCAATTCAATGCTGCGCAGCAGGAGGCGCTCGATGCGATTCGGAAACAAGTTGCCGTCGCAAGGTTTGCCGGCATATTGCTGCATGGCGTGACGGGTTCGGGCAAGACAGCCGTGTATCTCGCGGCCATGCGCGAAGTGCTGGAGAGCGGACGCTCGGCGATCTTGCTGGTGCCGGAGATTGGGCTGACTCCCGCGGTCGCGGCGGATCTGCACCAGGTTTTCGGCCAGGAAGTAGCAATCCTGCATTCGGCATTGAGTGACAAAGAGCGAGCGGAGCAGTGGCATCGCATCAAACGCGGCGAGGCCCGCGTAGTGGTTGGCACAAGATCGGCGGTGTTTGCGCCGGTCGCGAACCTGGCTTTGATCATCGTGGATGAAGAACAGGACGCGTCCTACAAGCAGGAGGAAACTCCTCGCTACCACGCGAGAGATGTGGCTGTGATGCGCGCGAAGATGGTAAACGCGGTTGTCGTCGTCGGATCGGCGACGCCATCGCTGGAGTCGTATTTCAACGCCAAATCGCACAAGTACACGTTGCTTGAAATGCCGGATCGCGTGGAACAGCGGCCGTTGCCGGAAGTCGAGATCATCGACATGCGGCGGGAATTTCAAGAAACCGGCCACGAGCAGGTGATTTCGCGAAAGCTGGTGCAGGAGATCGGGCATAGGCTCGAACGCAAAGAACAAGCTATGGTTCTGCTCAACCGGCGCGGATATTCACCGTTGGTTTTGTGCCGGGCCTGCGGAAAGACTCTCGAATGCAAGAACTGCGCGATTGCTCTGACTCATCACAAACGCTCGCATCGGATGGAGTGCCACTATTGTGGCTACGCAGCGCCCGTGCCGAAAACGTGTGTGCACTGTGGAAGTGAGTACGTGTATTTTCTGGGGACCGGGTCGGAGAAGCTTGAGGAACTGCTGCATGGGATCTTTCCCCAGGCGCGCATTGGGCGACTCGATCGTGATACCGTGCGGGGCCGAGACGATTTTGAACGTGTGCTGAATGCGCTGAACGCGGGAGAGCTCGATCTGCTCGTCGGGACGCAAATGATCGCCAAAGGTCACGATATTCATGGGGTCACGCTGGTCGGAGTCGTGAGTGCGGACGCCGCGCTGGGCTTTCCAGATTTCCGCGCAGCGGAACGCACCTTTCAGTTGCTGACGCAGGTGGCGGGACGCGCCGGACGCGGGGAAACGCCCGGCAAAGTGATCCTGCAAGCCTTTTTCCCCGATCACTATGCGGTGCAATATGCCGCACAGCATGATTTCATCGGCTTCTATGAAAAAGAATTGCGCTTTCGAAGCTGGATGCGATATCCGCCGTACAGCGCTCTGGCAAATGTGCTGGTCCGCAGCGACAAACTCGACGACGCCTTGCAATGGTCCGGCACGCTAGGGAAATGGTTGGATAAGACAAACCATGAAGGGATTCGGGTGTTGGGACCGGCTCCGGCGCCGATCCTGCGACTGAAGCGCGACTATCGGTATCATTTTGTGCTGAAGGCTGCGAGCCGCGAGAAACTCAACGCGCTACTCCGAGCGATGATCGCCTATTCGACGCAACAGAAGATTCCCCGGACCCAGGTGATCGTCGATGTGGATCCAGTGTGGCTGATGTGAAGTAGTAGCCAGGTGCCAGGAGTGAGAAAAACCAGTTGTCGGTTCTCAGTTCTCAGTTTTGGAGCGAAGAAAAGTCTGTACGACTGTTTTCACATCCTGATGTTGGCCGTCGACGGCGTAGTTTAGCCTTCGCATGTCGTCATTGGATATTTTGCCGGCAAGGGCGTCGAGTGCGCTAGCGACTTCAGGGTGATGGCTGATCATTTCCTGGCGAATGATGGGCACAGCTTCGTATGGCGGAAAGTAGCGCTTGTCATCCTCGAGAACAGATAAATCCAGCGTAGGAATCAGGCCGTCTGTCATATTTCCGGCAATCAGGTCGACCTGCTTGTCTTTTAAGGCTCGATCGAGAAGGCCGAGATCCATAATCTGCGGCGGCTTGGCAAAGTGAAGGCCATAGGTCGCCACGAGGCCCTTGTAACCGTCAGATCGTTCCATGAATTCGTAGCCGAATCCAGCGCGCCACTGCGGGGTGTACTGGGCGGCTTGAGAGATTGTTTGCAGTTTGAGGCGGCGAGCATCGTCTCCGCGTATTTCGATTGCGAAGGTGTCATCAAAGCCAAGTTCGGGACCAACCGTCAGGTTGAAGCGCTGCGCATACTCCGTCTTGACCCGCTGATACACCTGATCTTTTCCGCCTTTTGGTTGTTCCTTCAGCACCGCTGTTAAAGCTGTGCCGGTGTATTCGGGATAGATGTCGATCCGACCAGACAACATTGCCTGATGGCATATATATGTCCCGGCGAGGTAAAAGCGGCGTTCCACCGGAAGATGGGTTTTGTTTTCAATTTGTTGGGCAAACAATTCGCCCAGCACCAGTTGCTCGGTGAAATTCTTTGAGCCGATGACGATACGGTTCTCGCGGGTCGGGCCGCAGGAGGTGAGGAGAATGAGAGCCAAAACGACAAGAATCTGCTTCATGCAGTGTACGGGCTCAAGCGTCGTTGCAACCAGCCAAATCCAACGTCGGCGAGCAAGGCCAGAATTGCTGCGGGAATCGCCCCGGCCAGGATCACGGCATTGTTGACCATGGCGAGGCCGCGGAAGATGTACTCGCCCAATCCGCCAGCGCCAATCGCGGCGGCAATCGTTGTGAGCCCGATGAGGAGAACCGTGGCGACGCGCACGCCGGCAATAATCACGCCCAGAGCTAACGGAAGCTCAACCTGGAACAGAAGCTGGCGGTCGGTTAAGCCCATGCCTCGTCCGGCCTCGACCACGGCCGGATCCACGCCCTTGATGCCAGCATAGGTATTGCGAATCAGCGGCAGGAGCGCATAAAGCGTAAGCGCCAGAATTGCGAGGCGATCGGCGCGAGCGCCAATCCATGGTGCCGGCAAGAGAAATCCAAACAGGGCGAGGCTGGGAATGGTCTGAATCACATTCGCGGTGCCCAGGACCGGTTTGTTGAACGCCGGCCAGCGGGTGATCAGGATGCCAAGCGGAATTCCGATTGCGACCGCCAGCAGGATGGAAATTCCAACCAGCCAAACGTGTTCCCATGTGAGTTCCGCGACTTCGACACGGTTCTGCAGTACAAACTGCCAGAGGTTCATGAGCGTTTACCCGAGTTATTGAGATTGGTATGAAAAGCTTCTTTATAGGCGACGACGAGCGGTTCCTGGGATTGCAAGAACTCGTCGCGGTTGTGGACCGTCACCAATTGTCCCGCATCCATCAAGGCGATGCGTGTGCCAAGGACTATGGCTTCGTTTAGATCGTGAGTAACGAAGACGATCGTCTTCCTAAGCCGCTTCTGTAACGCGAGGAACTCTTTCTGCAGTTCGGAACGGGTAAGCGGATCTAAAGCTCCGAAAGGCTCGTCCATGAGGAGAATGGGCGGATCTGCGGCCAGGGCACGGGCGACACCCACTCGTTGGCGCTGGCCTCCGGAAAGCTGACGCGGATAACGGTTCGCGATCTCGGGATCCAAGCCAACTAAGTCGAGCAACTCCTGCACGCGTTGCTTAATGCGGTCGGAGGGCCAGTTTTCGATTTTGGGGACGAGGCCGATATTGTTCGCAATCGTGAAATGGGGAAACAAGCCCACCTCCTGGATGACATATCCAATCATGCGGCGGAGGCGGATGATGTCCCAATCGCGTATGGGGCGGCCATCGACGCGAATTTCGCCAGAATTGGGTGAGAGCAGGTGATTGATCAGCTTGAGGGTGGTGGTTTTGCCGGAGCCGCTGCGGCCGAGCAGGACCAGAGTCTCACCGCGATGAATTTCAAGCGTCAGGTCGCGAACAATATCGCCTGTTCCGTTTGCGCCATAGAAGACGTGGCGGAATTCAATGGCGGGTGTGTTGGAGGGTTCCATGCTAGTCCGAAATTTAAAAACTTAACCGCAGAGGACACAGAGAGCCCAGAGATAACCTCAGCGCGCATTGTATGCCGCGGGCGGTAGTCCTGTGATGCGAATGCCAGAGTGGCCCTTGTGGCGAATGTTCATGCCCACAAGAAGCGCGGTGATCTGTTCGAGGATGCGGGCGTTCTCAAGTTTGCCGCCGTCGATGGCGCGAACCCCGGGGATCATAGTCGCGAGATCGCGGGCCACGCGCGACGCTTCGGGATTATCACTGCAGACGACGATGTCGCAGTCCACCGGTCCCTCTCCATTCAGCATTTCGGCTCCAACATTTTGAAATGCTGCGACAACCGAAACTCCTTCGGGCACGAGTTCGGCGGTTTCCTGGGCGGCCGAGCCTTGCCAGACACCCAACGTGCGGCTTACACGCCCGCCAACACTCGCGGCTAAAGGCACGGTCGCGTCCATCACAATGGTTCCGGTCCGAAGTGCTGGCTTCAATTGCTTGAGAAGCGGAGCGTGGCCTTGGAAAGGAATGGTCAGCACAATCAGATCGGCAGCATTACAGGCCGCGACATTGTCCTTGCCGGTAATTTGCGCGGAGGAACCAACGATTTGTCTGATCTTGTCGGCAGCTTCCTGAGCGCGCTGCGCATCTCGCGATCCAATAATTATGGTCTCGCCGGCGCGAGTCCAGCGAAGCGCAAGCCCGAAGCCTTCAGGGCCGGTACCGCCAATGACGGCGATGGGCCGTGGCATGGTTATGCGAACTCCGCTTGCAAGGCTTCTTCCGCGACGAGTGGTTCCGGCGGCATTCGGAGATTGATCCGGCGATAGGTGGTGTTGCGTTCCGCGGGGATGCGCCCGATTTCCAAAATCAATGATTGGAATTCTTCCGGAGTCGTGTACTGGCCGGCGGTGGCTCCGGCCTCGCGCGAAATGTTTTCTTCCATCAATGTGCCGCCGTAATCGTTGGCCCCGGCGTGAAGGCAGAGTTGGGACAATCGGCGATTGAGCTTCACCCAAGAAACCTGAATGTTGTTGATGGAGCCGGAAAGGATGATGCGGGCCAGCGCGTGAATTTTGAGATGTTCAGCCAGAGTTGGACCGGGACGCGACAGTCCCTGATGGAAAAGCAATGTGTTCTGGTGAACGAAACCAAGAGGGACGAACTCGGTGAATCCGCCGGTCTCCGCCTGTATGGAGCGCAAGAGCAGCAGTTGGTCGACCCAGTGCTCGGAAGTTTCGACGTGGCCGTACATCAGAGTTGAAGTGGTACGAATGCCACAGCGATGCGCGGTGCGGATGACCTGCTTCCACTCTTCGGTGGAGAGCTTGTTGCGCGAGAGTACAAAGCGGACGTCGTCGTTGAGGATTTCTGCAGCGGTGCCGGGCAGCGTGCCTAACCCATTATCGCGCAGCATGCACAGATAGTCGGGCAACCTCATACCGGTGAGTTCGACACCATAAACGATCTCCATCGGCGAAAAGGCATGAATGTGCATGCCGGGGAGGGCGCGTTTCACCGAGCGCAGGATGTCCCGGTAATAAAACGGGTGCAGATCACGGGGCAAGCCGCCCTGGATGCAAACTTCGGTGGCGCCAAGATTCCAGGCTTCCAGCGCTTTGTTGGCGACCTGCTCGGGAGTCAGGAAGTAAGTGTCACTTTCGCGCGGACCGCGGCTGAAGGCGCAGAATTTACAGCCGACAAAACAGATGTTGGTGAAATTGACGTTGCGATTGACGACATAGGTGACGATGTTGCCGACCAGTTCTCGGCGGACGAAATCGGCGGCGACTAGCATGCCAAGCAGATCGTCGCCATCGGCATTTGCCAGAAGGAGGCAGTGCTCACGGGTGAGGCCGCTTCCGTCAAGGGTCGCCATGACGCTCTCGAGAGCATTGCGCGTCTCGACACTGAGACGAGGAGCGACCTCGGCCCACTCCAGCGAGGGGAAGTTCAGCAATTCGGATTCGCTCAAAACACGAGGCACAACTTTCCTCCTCAACGAAACAGGTCCAATTCCGCGGGGCGTATTAAGTCTCGCGCGCTGCCCCGTGCCGGCTGATATGGAAAGCCACGTACGATGCAAACAGGCACGCGAGCTAGCTTGCCGCATACCAGGCCTGCAGCGCAAGCCAGTTCGTCGGCTACGGCTTCGATGCTTACCCGCAGCGGATAGCCGCACGCATCGTTACGGCCGCGGAAATCGTGCAAAGCCCGCATGCCGGCTACGCCAATCGCGACTTCGGTCAGGCCTTCGCGCCACGGCCGCCCGAAACTATCACTGATGATCACCGGGATGGAAAGGCGCAAACGTTTTTGTAATCCACGATGAATGTGAGCGGCAGATCGATCAGGGTCTTCGGGGAGCAACAGAGCATGGCGGCCGCCGTCCACATTCGAAACATCGACTCCGCTGTTGGCGCAGATCAGGCCATGGCGCGTTTGGGTGATCAGGACGCCGCGTTTTCGGCGCAAAACGCTTGTGCTTTGCTTCAAGGCGAGCTCGGTCACGCGGGCGTCGAGCTTGTAACGTCGCGCCCAAGCGCGGGAAGAAGAGCATGGGTGTATCTGGTTAAGCTCTACAAATTGCCCTTCGGCCTTGGAAACGATTTTGTGCTTGATGACCAGAATGTCCCCCGGCTTCAGCCTGCGCTTGGGATGTGAGACAGCCTGGAGAAGTTTGTCGAGCAGCGCATCGCCGGGACGGACTTCGTCGGCAAAGGGAACGGGGATGATTCGCAGCTCGCCGGGGCGGTCCATTGACAGGTAATTAGTTTACGCGCAAATACACAGATCCTTCGCGGCCTGAAGGCCACTCAGGATGACAGGGCCCTTTACTGATTGGCCGCGAGCGGGATGTCGCTGAGGTCCCATTGGCGGGCGAGGAGCTGAGATCGTTTCTCGCCCGGGGCTTGCGCCAGATCTCGTAAATCCGTTGGGTTATCGATGTCCAGGGCAATTCCGGGGAGAGACAGGACTGTGCAGGGATTTCCGGTTGCGCGCGCGGCGGCCAGATGCGGCTTGAAACTGTCATTGCCGAAGCCAAGAGGGAACAGCGCGGCGGGGCGGCGAAATACCGCATTGGTGCCGCGCCCATCTGCCGCAGGAACTAAAACCGTGCCCTGTTCGGGTGCGGCCTCGAGAATTCGTTGCAGTTCCGAGGCCTCAATCAGCGGGATATCGGCGGGAATGACGAGAGTACTCTCGATGCCGCGAGATTCGCAGACTCGGGTTGCCATCTCGATCGCGTCGGTTTCGCTGCGATTGGCGGTGTCGGAGATGACCTGGAAATCAAAACGCTTTGCCAGATCGATGGCGTAAGGGTCGCTGGTCACGATGGCGACTTTCGCGGCGGGCGTAGGCGCCTGTGCCACAGTTTCGAGCACATCGAGAAGCATCGCTTGCGCGAGCTCGGTGCGAACAGGTTGGCTCAACAAAGACGCGAGGCGCTGCTTGGCAGTCGTGAGATTTTTTACCGGAATCAGAATCATGATGGGTCCGAAACCGCGCGGGCAGATGTTTGTTTGGTCAACAGGGCTAGTACCGTTCGTGCGAGCTTGGCCTTGTCGTCGGCGGTTTTCATAACAATGTTGGCGCAGTGCACGCGGAGGCCGGGACGATCGAGTTGCGCGGCAGCTTGCTGATCACGTAAATCGGCAATGAGGAGATCGAGGAAATCGCTGTAGCTATCCGCAATTCCGGCAATTGAGACTGGCAGGCCTTGCGCTGCCATGAGGACGCCAGCGGGGCCGGTAATGGCGGTGTTGCCGATCAGCGGACTGATAGCGGCGATCGTCGCGGAGGTTTCGCGTAGGGCGTCGCGGATACCAGGAACAGCCAGGATTGGACCAATGCTGGTGACTGGATTACTGGGTGCGATGATGATGCTGCCGGCCGATCGGATTGCCTCGATCACCCCCGGCGCGGGTTCGGCCTCGGATGATCCGGCGAAGCGAACCGAATTCACGGGGTCCTGATACCAGCGTTGGACGAAGTACTCCTGAAAGCTTAGTTCTCCAATTGGGGTCATCACGCGGGTTTCGACGCGGGAATCACTCATCGGGAGGATGCGAGCTTGCACGCCCAGCTTCTGACAGAGGGCGGTCGTAACCTGCGTCAGAGTTTTGCCCTGGGCGAGCAGTTTGGAGCGCAGCAAGTGTACGGCGAGATCTCGGTCGCCAACGTGGAACCACATGGGCTCGGAGAGTTCGCCCATGGCTTGCAGGCAGTAGAAGGTGTCGCCTTTGACGCCCCAGCCGCGTTCGCGGCTCAGGAGTCCAGCCATAGCGTAGGTGATGGAGTCGAGGTCGGGCGAGACGTACAAGCCCCACCATTCGAGGTCGTCGCCGGTATTGACGATGAAGAGCAGGTCCTCGACGGGTGCGACCTGGCGCAGGCCTTCGACAAACTTTGCACCGCCGGTGCCTCCCGTGAGCACGACGATCATGCGGCCCTCCGGGCAAGGCCCTCAAGGTCGGCTGCGTCCCTGAGGCGGTCAGCCAGCAACTGTGGAGCACGCTTCATTATTTTCGGAACAAATTCTGCGTACACCGGAAGGCGCTGCCGCAGCACGAATCCCTTGGATTGGGTTCGCATTCGCAGTTGCTCGAGATGCGGCCAGGGCTTTTCGGGATTGATGTAATCGGGAGTCAGCGGCGAGACTCCACCCCAATCGTTGATGCCAGCGTCGAGCAAGTCTTCATAGTACGGCGAAGAAAGGTTGGGAGGTGCCTGAATGTTAACGTCGGGCATCAGCAGCCGGGCGACGGCAATGGTTCGCAGCATCTCGCCGCGGGAGGGTTCGGGCCAGTTGCGCATGGGGATCTCGGGTTTCGCGCGGAAGTTCTGCACGATCACTTCCTGGATGTGTCCGTAGCGCTGGTGGAGATCACGAATTGCGAGCAGGGTGTCGATTCGATCTTGAAGCGTCTCGCCGATTCCGACTAAAAGGCCGGTGGTGAAGGGAACTTGCTGTTTGCCGGCTTCCTCGATAGTGTGCAGGCGCTTCGCCGGAAGCTTATCTGGAGCATGGTCGTGAGCGGCGCCCGGAGTAAGCAGATGCGTGCTGGTGGTTTCCAGCATCAGGCCCATGCTGGGCGAAACGGCCGAGAGTCGTTGAATCCATTCGGCGCTTAACAGCCCGGGATTGGGATGCGGGAGCAGGGAAGTCTCGCGCAGCACGAGTTCGCACATGGCTTCGAGATAATGCAGAGTGGATTTATATCCGAGACGGCGCAAGCTTTCGCGCATCTCCGGAAACAAAAGCTCCGGCTTATCGCCCAAGCTGAACAGAGCTTCGGTGCAGCCAAGGTTCTCTCCAGCGCGCGCCAGGTGCACGACTTCCTCCGGTGTCATAGTGTGCGCGCCGGGCTGGCCGGGATCGCGGCGGAAGGTGCAATAGCCACAATAATCGCGGCAGAGATTGGTTAAGGGGATGAAAACCTTGCGCGAATAGGTGACAAAGCCCGGCTTGAATCTTTCTTTGGCCGCCAAGGCCGTGGAGAGCAACCGGGGCAACTCCTCGTCGGAGCAGGAGATCCAGCGGTGAGCTTGTTCCGGGGAAAGAGGCGGAGTTGGGTCGGGGGCAGACATTTCCGCAGTGCGCCGTTGGGTAGTGGCTTCCATCCTCAGTTCAACTGATTGTAATGGATTACAATTCAACCCTGCGCGAGTGACAACACCGAGCAATCCGCCAATGAGCCTCAGCCAGGCAGAATTCCGAAGAGCAATGGGCAGCTTCGCCACCGGAGTGACGGTGATCACGGTGGACCACGAAGGCGAGGTTCAAGGAATGACCGCGAATGCGTTTGCGTCGGTGTCGCTGGATCCCTTGCTGGTGCTGGTTTGCGTCGATCAGCGGGCGCGAACGCATGCCCACCTGCATGCCAAGAAGCGGTTTGGGGTGAATGTGCTGGCGGAAGATCAAAGGATGATTTCTGAGTACTACGCGCGTGCCTTGATCACGTACGAGGATGCCGAGCGCGAGGCAGGAGCTCGATTCGATCGAACAAAACATGGGACACCTGTCCTGCATGGCGCGCTCGCTTATCTGGAATGCCGGCTGCATACGGCGCAGGATGCCGGGGATCACACGATCTTTATCGCGGAAGTGGAGGACGTGGTCGTTCGGGAAGGGAATCCGCTGCTGTATTTCCGCAGTACGTACCGCAAGATCGGGGAGACCACGGAGTAGGAATAGCAGGTCCCTCGACTCGGCGCGACTGCGTCGCGCAAGCCTGCTCGGGATGACAATGTTTCATCTATCCGTGGTTATTTTTCTGGAGCCTGATTGGCGGCGGTGGTCGTCGCGACGGCGTTGCGGTTTTCCATCCGGCTCAGGTGAGGGAAAAAGGGCGTAACTTCAAATGGCATTTTGTCGCGCGCCGAGACGATTGTTACCGGAGCGGCTTTAACCATTTCCACCTGGTTGTCCCAAGGATTGACTTTTAGGCGGCCGCCTAACGGCAGCGCTGCAATCTGGTCCAGTTTGTCGGACTTGAGTTCGGGCCCGGAGCTCACCAGAGTCGGGAAGCGCAGTACCTGGCCTTTGTCGTTGGTCAGGCTGTTGCCAAGATGCGGCGTAAGCAACGCCGAAAGCTCGGGGGCGCGGGCGCCAAGTTCTTTTAGGAAAAGACTGGCAGAGTCCAGCTTGTCGGCGTACGGAGACTTCTTCAGCATCTCAAGCGCTTTTGCGTCCGCCGCGGTTTCTTCCTCCGGGCTGTGGCGGAATCCGAGATTTTGGTAAGTCGCCTGATCGTTGAACAGCATGCGGTCGGTGAAAGCAAACCTGCTCCCCAGGTTGTGTCCGAGAACAATGTGGGCCAACTCGTGAGAGAGAACCATGGCGAGGCAAGTTTCGTCGGGAAGGACGTCAATCAAGCCACGGCTGACGGCGATGGTATTGCCGACGCTGAAAGTCTCGAGCGGCAAGGTCAGCATGACGCGCGTGCGCACCTGGCCGGGAAGTTCGATGTTGTTGGTCACGAGAAGGTTATTGACGACCGTCATGAGGATCTTGTCGACATCTCCCTGTGGTGCCAGCAAGCCGGCGGACTGCAGCCGCTCAATGACGTTATCTTCGGCCTGCTGCTGCCATTCGCGCTGGGCGGCAAGCGGAGACGGATCAGCAGTCAATGGAGTTTCGTCCTTCACGGAATCGACCGTGATCTGGGCTAATTCGTTTTCATTCGTCTTCTTCTGCAGATCGTAGCCCCAGATGCGAGTCTGAGCTTTGAATGCGAGCTTGTCTTTGGAGCCGTAACTGAAATCGCCTTCCTCGCTGTAAATGTAAGCCGGCAGCCAGTAGCCGGGAACCAGGTTCAGCCGCCAGCTATCCATGTGGAAGAAGTAGGCGTTCTTGGGCCGGGGGACATAAGTGCCGTTCAGGCGCACGATGTTGTAATCCTCATCCTCAACCCAGATGCGGCCAAGGAAGCGGCCTTTGCCGGAGTTTTTCTTAGGCGTGACATCAAAGACGAAACAGCGGACTTCGCCGAGAAACTCGCGGCGAATGTATTTGAAATCGTAATGGCCGCGGTCAAAATCTTCGCGGTCCGCAAAAATCATCCAGGAAAAACCCATCGGGTTGTATTCCAGCTTGAAGAGCTTGCCGAATCCGCCGAGAAGGCTTTTTTCGAAACTGTCTTCTTTCGAGAGATAGTCGCGTCGCTCGACGCTGGTCGCGAGGTCCAGACGGCCCAGGAAATAACGATCATCTTTCGGAGTAGCGCCAAGCTGTTGGTCACGCTGCAGGTTCTGCAGGTAAGTTTCAACCAGCGGTGTGCGGCTACGCAGCAAGTTCATCAGCGCGTGTTCCCGCTGAATGGTCCGATCGACAACCTGATCCATGGTGGTTGCCGAAGCAGAGGGCATGGTGGCTGTCGGCGCAGCTTCAGCCGGCTGTTTGGTGTTTTTCACGGCCGGGTTCTCTTGTCCCACTGCCCCCATGCACGCCAGCACAAGCGTGATGGTGATCGATTTCCAGGTATTCATCGTGTTCCCTTTTTTGCGAGCCAATGTTTCAATACGCAAGCTGAAAAGTCACGTGCACGATTGCCGTTGAGTCGACCGGCGATCCATCCCGGGCTGCCGGTTTGAATTGGATTTTGTTGGCCGCCTCGATGGCAGCTTCATCGAGTCCATGGCCAAGGCCGCGGACTACGCGATTCACGTGTAATTGACCATCCGCCCCGAAGAGCACCTCCAACAAAACTTCGCCTTCGAGCCTGAGTTGCCGCGCTTCTTCGGTATATTCAGGACGCGGTTTGGCGAGGATTTCGACGGGTCGCAGCGGAGATGAACTTTCAAGCTTTCGGTTGGGAATCGGCTGAGCGATTTCCTGAGCCGCGAATCCGGCCACTTGCACCGGGGCCTGGGTCGAGCGGGCGACTTGAGTCATACCGCTGCCAAAACCTGCACTCGCAATCGGCAGATGACCGGGTTGGCCTGTTCCGGGGACGCCGTTCGGGTCACCAAAAGCGCCCGTCTGAACTTTGTCGACAGGGGTTTTGGTGTTTGGCAGAGCGGGAGTCGCGAATGAACCGGTATATACCAGCTTCGGGGGTACCTCGTGTACGGGTTGCAGATCAGGGGCTTTGAACGCAGTCTCGATTTTCGGAGGCTCCGGCGGTTTGGTGGCGGCCAGGTCGGGTTTTGGTACGACCAGCTTAGGGATGGCAACCGGCGGAGGCGGCGGTGGTAGTGGCTTTTGTACGTTCGGCTTTATCGGTTCCGGTTTCTGCAATTCGGGCAACGGGATCAGTTCGGTTACCTGCGTTGCGCGGAACAGCAGTCGCTCGGGGAAAATCAACCGCAGCAGGATAAGCAAAAGGACGAAGCTGGTTACGAGTCCGTAACTAGCGGCGAAGGTGCGCCAGTTGCTCTTGCGCTCGGGCAATAGACCAAGGGTAAGGCTCTCAGGCATAGACATTCACACGTCCCGAAGGCACCCCGCACTCCGGGGAGATAGAGCGGGTAGAACTCCAAGCTACGGGAGAGCGAGCGCGGGGTAAACGTGACTGCTGCCCTTGTACTTCGGTAACAGGCGGAATTTTGGGGTGTTCCGCGGCGAGTTCCAGGGAAAATGAGCTCAGGCCCGGCGTTTGCGGGCGAAAGCGTAAAAAACCGGTATGCCTGCCAGAATGACAAGGCAGCCGGTAGCCGAGTTCCGCAGATTATCGGTGAAGGTGTAGTAGAGCAGCACAGCAGAGACGAGCACGAACAACGCCGGGATCACAGGATATCCCCAGACGCGGTAGGGGCGGCGAGCCTGCGGGTCGCGATGGCGAAAAACAAAAACCGTGCTCGCCGTAATCATGTAGAACAGCCATTCGGCGAAGATGGCGAGGGAAAAGAACTGGCGGAAACTGCCACCAAGCAACAGCAGGATGATGGAAAGGACAGCTTGCGCCACAATGGCTGCCGCCGGTGTGTGGAAGCGCGGGTGCACCTCGGCCAAGGCAGAAAAGAAATAGCGATCACGTGCGACGGCAAATGGCACGCGTGCGCCACTCATTGTCGTGCCATTCAATGTGACCAGCATTGACAAGGCCATGCCTGCCGAGACGATGGCCGCGCCGGTAGATCCGAGCACGACGCCAATTGCGTCGGAAGCGACGCGCGGCGAAGCGGCAACGGCATTCGCCGGGAGCACGAACTGCACCGCGGCATTCACCAGCATGTAAAGCGCGCCCACCGTAGCAACCCCGACGATCAGTGCGACAGGAATGTTTCGCTCGGGCTCGCGAATCTCCTCGGAAACCATGTTCAGGTTATTCCAGCCGTCGTAGGCCCAGAGGGCGGCGACGAGGGCGGCCATGAAGCCGGTGATTCCCCCCTTGGCGCCGGCGTAGGTTTCCGCGAAATGCATCCAGCTGCCGCCCGCGTACGTGAAGCCAACGAAAACAATTCCAAGCACGATTGCGATCTTCAGCAGGGTAAAAACCAGCTGGAATTCGCCGGCTTTTTTGATTCCGATGTAGTTGAGGAACGAAATCAGTACAGCCGCGGTGACGGCGACTAGCTGTCCATACTTGATCGGGCCCACGAGGTGGGAGTCAAAAAAGCTGAAGACGGCGAACGTTCCGAGGATGCGAACCAGGCCGGTGGTAATGGTTGCAATGGAAGCGGGCTTGGAGATCAGAAACGTCGTCCACGCATAGAGGAATCCGGCTAGAGGACCGTAGGCGTCGCGGACGTAGACGTATTCGCCGCCGGCCTGCGGCTTCATGGCGCCGAGTTCGGCGTAGGTCAAGGCGCCAAAAAACGAGAGCAGGCCGCCGACGATCCAGACAACATAGAGAAGCTTGGGAGACCCGACAGCCTGCATCATCTCGGCGGGAACCAGAAAGATGCCGCTGCCGATGATGGTTCCGACAACGACGGCGCACGCCTGGCTTACTCCCAATTCGCGCAGGAGATGGGGACGGGTTGTGGTTCGGACGTCGGCCGGGGAAGCCATGATGCGTGGGTAGTATAGCTTGGCGCCGAAATCTTTAACTGCAAAGAGCGCGGAGAAAATCCTTTGATGAGTGTTGTGACGACCGAATCCTTGGCGTTCTTTGCGGCCGTCATTTAGCGAACTTTGCGGTTAAGAGCTCTGGCTCCTCAGTCTCTCGATACTTATTGACCATCCGCCTAATCCCGTCCTTGAGCAGAACAACAAAAGTTGATGAGCAGTCCGAGCCAGACTGAGTAGCCGCAGGTGCGATAAAAGCTGCGCTTCATCGAAGTGCATGGAAAGAGCATATTCGTCGCCCGCCATGCACGCTTGTGATATCAGGTGCATATCGAAGTTGTTTTCCTGTTTTGGGAGCGGAAAGCTTGAACCGCAAAGAGCGCGAAGCAACGCCGTAGAGGACGCAACGAAAGCCAAAGATAGAGAGCCTTTAGGGGTGGCCATCGCCGGCGAGCTTTGGAAAGAAGACTCTAAAGGTAATGATTCGGAGTTGGGGGAACCAGCTGGGAGAGCTGGAATCAGGTGCGTTGCGGTTGCAGCGAACTGGCGAGATATCCCGTTGCAAAGGTGACGATGGTGCCGATCAATACGTACCAGGTCCAGGGCACCGGAGTGCCGAGCCAGATATAAAGTTCAACTGCGAAGCCGCAAAGCATGCCCAGCATCGCGCCACTTTGATTGGCGCGCCGGGTGAGCACGCCGAGAAGGAACACCCCCAGAAGAGCTCCGTAGGCAACCGAGGCGATTTGCAGACCCACTTCGACGACGCGTCCGACTTTGTGCAAGGAGAGCACGGCCAGGCCGAACAGTACCAGGGCCCAGAACAGCGTCGCAAAACGGGAGAGCTGTAAGCGGCGGCCGTCACTGATGGCGGGTTTGCTCCGCAGGTAGAAATCGATCATGGAACTGGAGGCGAGAGAATTCAGTGCCGCGCTGAGGTTCGACATAGCAGCCGCTAGAATGGCGGCGATCAGTAGCCCTGAGATGCCATGCGGCATTCGAGTCATGATGAATGTCGGGAAGATGCGATCGGCGCGTCCAAAAGCTGATGACGGCTGGTGATAGTAGGCAAAGAGCATGACTCCGACCACGAGGAAAAGCGCGAACTGCACCAGGATCGCGGCCCCGCTCGATATCAGGGCGGCGGCGGATTGCTTCAGGTTGCGGGCCGCAAGAAGTCGCTGAACGATGAGTTGATCGGTACCGTGGCTAGCGGTTGTTAGAAAAGTGCCTCCCAACAGACCCGCCCAGAAACTATACGGCCGCCAAAAATCCGGGGTGAAGTCGAAGATTTGAAGCTTACCCGCGGCGGCGGCGGCATTATGGATTGCCGGCCAGCCTCCCGGAACGAGGTGAATGATGACGAATAGTCCCACCAGCGTTCCGCCGACGTAAATGACGGTCTGTACCACGTCGGTCCAAATCACCGCTGCCAGGCCGCCTTCGAAGGTATAGACCAGCGTAAGGGCTGTGATGATGGCAATTGATGCAATCTCGCCCGTTCCGAAAGCTAATGCCACCACAATCGAAACCGCGTAGACGCGAACGCCTTCGGCGGCGGCGCGAGTCAATAAGAACAAGCCCGCAGTGAGAGAACGCAACCGCCGGCCAAAGCGACGTTCGATCAGTTCATAAGCCGTATAAAGATCGCCGCGGAAATAGTGCGGCAGCAGAACAAAACTGATGATTACTCGGCCGACCATGTATCCGAGGACCACCTGCAGGAATGTGAGGTTCGTATCATAAGCGAGACCGGGAATGCTGATGATGGTGAGCGTGCTGGTTTCTGCGGCGACGATGGAAAGAGCAATCGCCCACCAGGGAATATTGCGATCGGCAAGAAAGTAGTCGCGAAGCGAACGTTGGCGTTTGCGAAATCGCAAGCCAAACAGGGTGATGCCGGCAAGATAGATCGCGATAATGGCGAGATCGGCGGAATTCAGGCCCATGGATCGCTTCCTCAGAGTACGCGATTTGGGGAAAACAAAATTCGCGGGGTATCCAGGTCATTAATCGGCTGATTCAACCACCAAGGACCCGAAGGAGCACGAAGCAATCTCTAGTGACAAGTATCGCCACAGTTCTTTCGCGAGTCCGAGCTTAGGTGATAGAACTACCTGCGTGAGCATCTTTATCGGCATCGATGGCGGGGGTACGAAAACATCCGGCTTGATTGGCGACGAGAGTTCAATCTTGGGTCGGGGCGTCTCGGGGCCTAGCAATGTGGTGCGTGTTGGAGAAGTGCGGGCGCGGGAATCGCTCGCGGAAGTGATAGCCGAAGCCTGCGAGAGCGCGAAGATCAACCCCAAGGATGTTTCGCGAACCTGCATTGGGATCGCGGGAGGTGCGCGTCCGCAAGTTGCCGAGACGGTGAAGAGAATCGCGGCCAAAGTTGTCGGTGGCGAAATCGCAGTCGTAGGCGACATGGTCATTGCGCTCGAGGCTGCGTTTCACGGTGGCCCGGGTGTGGTGGTAATCGCCGGGACAGGATCCATTGCCTATGGGCGAAACGCGGCGAGAGAAACTGCGCGGGCAGGCGGCTGGGGCTTCGAAATCTCCGATGAAGGGTCGGCGCATTGGATTGGACGGAATGCGGCGAGTCGCGCTATGCGGGCCTACGACGAAGGCGAAAGCGGGTCCGTCCTCGAGCGCATGATGAAAGTTTGGGATGTGAAAGTGATGGACGAGATGATCCTTGTGGCGAACATGCCAGGCGCTGGCTTCGCGGAGCTGTTTCCCGAGATTGTTTCCGCAGCAGAAACCGGTGAAAGACTGGCGTGCGATGTACTGTCACAAGCAGGTCAGGAACTAGCCAAGCTGGCGAGTGTCGTGGTGCCGAGGCTTTTTGAGAAAGGCGAAGCTGTGCAGGTGGCCATGGCAGGAGGGGTCTTCCGTAATGCGGAGCTGGTGCGCCATGCTTTTTACAATGAACTGAAAGGCGCGCATTCGCAGGTCCAGCTCAAGGACTCAGTCATTGAGCCAGTTGAGGGTGCGCTGTGGTTAGCGAGGAACCGAACGCGCTAACCCGCGGGCGACGCTAACATCGCCAAGAAAACCAGAGCATCAATTGGATGAGTCACTAAACCCGCCTGGGGCCAGCTTGCAGCAAGCTGAGCCGTTGGAAGAAGCGATCCGCAGCACTTCCACGGAGGTGCTTAAAACCCTTGTCCTCGATCCCCAATTCAACGAAGATCTTGCTCTCGCACTGCTGAATCGAAGCGATTTACCGGCAGACATTTTCGAGCAGCTCAGTAAGAGTTCGGTCGTGAGGAAGAGCCGCAAGGCCAAACTAGCGATCGTCTCTCATCTGAAGGCTCCGCGTTACGTTTCGCTAGCGCTGCTGCGCCAGTTATTCACGTTCGATCTGATGAAAGTGGCGCTAACGCCCACGGTCGCGGGAGACATCAAAGCCGCCGCAGATGAAGTCTTGATCCAGCGTCTGGAATCGCTTTCGCCGGGAGAGCGGCTGTCGCTGGCGCGACGCGCTTCTGGACGTGTGGTTGCGGCTTTGCTGCTGGATCCTGAGCTTCGCGTTTTGAAGGCAGCGCTGCAGAGCCCGCGATTGACCGAAGCCCTCGTCATTCGAGCGCTCATGTCAGCCGGTTGCTCGGCTGCGTTGGTGCGCGCCGTATGCGAGCATCCCAAGTGGTCGTTGCGCCGCGAGATTCGGATTGCGCTGCTGCGTAATGCAAAAACTCCAGCAAATTTTGCCCAGGAGTTCGGGCAAGGAGTGCCGGGCGGGCTGTTGAAAGAAATTCTGCAGAATTCCCGCCTGCCGGAAAATGTGAAGAGCCGTCTGCTAAACCCGGAGTAGTTCTTCCAGCTTTGGAGAATGACAACGTCCTTCGCCCCTTCGGGGCTTGCTTTTCCAATCGCACCCACGACTTACGTCCTGGGCTCTATTCTGGCGCCGCTGCGCGGCTGCGCGGATGATCAGGCCGGTTGCGCGGCAGAGACAGTGCCCTTGCCCCGCAATAACTGCACGAGAGTTTGGCTCAAGCGTGACCGCATCGCGGCGCGTTCCTGGGCGCGTGTGATGTAACGAACGTGTACTTCGAGTCCGGCCAGTGTTGGTTGGAGATTGACGGAAGGCGCCGCCGAAACCGACTGCACATGATAATGACTCGCCGCCCGCTGCCATTCCTGCTCGGCTGCATGCACATTGGCTTCGCTCTCGGCCGTTACGGCTTTTTTAATCTGGTCGAGCAGCGGATACGGATCCACGTCCGACGGAATCATCATCTGCAGTTCATCCCAGAGCCATTGCCCGCTGGTGGTGAAGTTGAAGAAGTGTCCCTCAATGGCGTAGCTATTGACGAAGGCAACTTTCCTGCCGGTGGGATGGCCGCTACCGTTCCAGTTGCCGGTTTCGAGCAGTACGGTCCGCAGCAGGTTGATTTCGATTACCTCACCGGACACGCCGTCGATCTCTACCCAGTCGCCGACTCGCAAGCCATTCTTGCCCATCAGAACGAACCATCCAAAGAAGGCGACGATGAAATCTTTGAGAGCGACGGTCAGACCGGCGCCGGCGAAGCCCAGGATCGTCGGCATCTGCTGGGGCATTCCTAAGATCACCAGCAGTATCATCAGCACGCCTATGGCTTGGACCGTGAATCGGATGACTACGCGCAAAGTGTGCATGCGCGTACGTTCCCCGGCGGTTTTGGCCAGATAGCGATCCACGAAACGGTCCGCAAAGTAAACCACGATGACGATGAGGAGGATCCAAAGCGCGGACTCGATCATGCCGTGAACGACAGCGCGTTGATGCAACACGACGAGAGCGACCCAGTTCCCATATGCCGCCTGGGCTTCCTGCATGTCCTGCATTCGCTTGCCGTAATCGGCGAGCGTTTTTTGGTCCTCGGACAATGCCTTCAGCCCAGCGACGGTTGGGGCAGAAGAAGTTGCGGTCACCGATTGCGGTTGAGGGGAACTGGAAGTCGGTTGCGAGGCGCCAGATTTTTCGGCCGCGATCCTCTGCTCAAGGGCGCTGTGGGCTTGATTCAGGCTGGCGGCGACTTCCGCTGCTTCGCTCTCCGCTTTTTCCAGTTGAGTGCATTTGCTGCGTAGTGCCTGCCAGGCTTCGATTTGGCCGAGCAGATGGTCTGCATGATAATTGATGGGAGTTGCCGAAGGGGTGGTCAGGTGGCTCGCATCGGCGGTATGGTCGGCGTCTTCATGACGCTGGAATTGGCGCTGGACGCGGCTGAATTTATCGACACCTGAGCGAATCAGGTCGGTCTTTGCGCTATCGACCTCATCCTGGTCCAGTTCAAGCTGAGCCTGTACCAAGTCCAATTGATCCTGCAGTTGGTCCTGGCGTGCCCCATTGGCGGCAGCGACATCCTTCTTTAGTTGATTGACGTGATCCTGGTCCCGGTCGGCCTGCTGTTGCGCCTGATTCAAGCGCGCGTAGAGCGCCTGCGCTTGTGGCGTGCGCACGGGATGGGAGGATGCTTCCCGCAGGGCGTCGGCAAAGGCCAAGTCGACTTCATGATCGGCGACGCGTAGAGCCTGATTGGCAAATCTCTGTTCATCCCAGCTGGAGCTGAGCTTGGCGGCGTCACGCGCGGTTTGCAGCGGACGCTCGTCGACCACAGGTGCTCGAGCGCTGGGGGTGGCCGCCAACTCCTGCAAACGCGCATCGCGGGTGAGGAAAGCGCCGATGCCTGCGGCGAGAAGCAGCAAGAACAGCACGGCTACGGTCAGCCATTGGCGAGATTTCAGCAGGGGCTGCATCGAAAGGTCATTATGCAGCGAACGTTAGCGGGTGTCGACCTGAAATCCGAGGATGGCAGTTACTTCAATGGGCTGGTCGCCGCGGAAAACAGGACGGAATTTCCAGCTCGACAATGCCGCGAGAACCTGGTTGCTGGTTTCGGAGCTTACCGACTGCAGGACTTTCGGATTTTTCAACGCGCCAGATCGATCCAGCGTGCAGGAAATCACCATACGCGAGAGCTTGACGTTAGAAGGAAGATCGACGCGCACGGGTTTCGGCGCGACGAGATCGTCTGCGTAGGGATGAACTGCCGATGAAGGATCTGAATATTGCATCTCGGCCGTGCCCAAGGTCGTATCAATGTAGATGGTATAGACCTTGTCGCCCTTGAGCTCGCCATAAAGATTGAATGCGCCGCCGGAACGGGAAGTTCCGACTACCGTCACGTCGGGACCGTCCTCGCCCTTCATCTTTCCGGAGCGCCCTAACGAAGAAACAGTGCCATCTCCGCTAAAACTCGGCAGCGTAATGACGTTGCTACCACCGTGCACGGAAACACCCGGCATCGCGGGTTTGCTCACAGTTCCGGTTCCTGCACCACCGGTTCCTGGGTAAGGCGAGATTCCATTCTTAGCAATAGTGTCGGAGCCAGTGCTGTTGCCGGAATTCGAAGCTCCGGTGCCTTCCCCCTTGAGCGACGATCCGCTGCCGGTGCCGCGCGCGATGTCGGTGCCACCTCCGGGTCCTCCGAGGCCGGGTTTCGCGCCGCCCGAGGGCGACAATGCCAGGGCTCCCGCGCCCGCGCTAGGGGGTTTCCCAACTTCGGATCCGGGTTGACTGGAAAGCACAATGCCGCTTCCCGCCGCACTCCCACCTGCATGGCTAGGAGGTGCTGTAACTGAGCCTGAGTCGAGAGCACTGCCGAGACCAGCGCCACGTTTACCGGTTCCCAGGCCAGAAGTCTCGCCTGCAGCCACCGGAGGCGGAACAACCGTCAATCCGGCGATGGTTGAACTGCCGCGATGCGATGAGCCGCCGCTCATCTCCACAGGCGGAGGAACAGCTTTCATGTCGGCGAGGGTGGCGGCACCGTGGCGGCCGCCGGAGCCACTCACTTGTACGGGAGGTGGAACGATTTTCGAATCGCCGAGATTTGAAGCGGAACGGCTGTGCCCAACTCCGATGACCTCAATCGGCGGAGCGACGACGTTGGGATTGCCCAAAGCTGACATGCTGGTTCTCCCAGTCGCTGCACCATTCAACTGGACTGGCGGGGGGACGACATTCGTGTTGCCCAAACCCGAGTAGGAGCGGCTCGAGGAATTGCCCACCTGCACGGGAGGCGGGACGACCTGCTTTTGAATTTCACCAGGACCGAATCCCGGCCCGCGAACAGCTGTATCGCGGGCGACCTGAGTTGGTGGAGGCGCAACCACACCTGGCGCGGGCAATGTCAGCCGCGCTTGAGTATTGCTCAGGCGTTCTGGAGTTGAAACCGGTGGCGGCACGACTGCGACCGTTTGCGATCCCGGAATTTGCCGCAACGCCCCATCACGTTGCAATCCGCTGGGCGGTGGAGGAACCACGGATGCGCTCATGCCCGGCGAAGCCCGCAGCTTGTCGCGGCGAACATCCGGGCTCGGAGCAATGATGCCCTCTAGATTTGGCGCGACTAATATGTTGTCGCGGCGCACGTCCGGAGCTGGGGCAACGACGTTATTGTTGAAGCTCGGAGGCTGCAAGGAGGAGCGAAGTCCCTCCGCGGGAGGTGGTCCCGGCAGGGATCGGTAGGCGAGCAAGTTCGCGACGGCGGAACTCGATGGCGGCAAGTTCAAGGCAGGCGCGTCGACCACTCTTTCGCGCAACAGGTCGCCACGCGAAACGTGGATGACCTGCGTGCGATGGAAGGCTTCTTGTCCACCGGCTGCCCCAGCCTTGCCGGTTCTTGCTCCGCCCAAGTCCTCGGTTTGGGGCAATTCCTCGCCGGAAAAGTAGATCACGTCATATTTCGGAATCGAAGGTGGCTCATAAGGAGCAAGGAACGCGAGTCTTGCCGGCAACACGATGGCGGCTGTAAGCAGGATGGCTTCCGCTATCCATGCCGCCAGCATTCCGTTGCGGGGAAACAGGCCGCTGCGAGCTTCTCCCGCGAGAGGAAGCGCGGACTTGGCTAAGGCAGGGCGGATGGAGGTGAGAAACTCCTGCCAACGCGACGGCCACTCGATCAGAAGATTGAGTTCACCGTTCAAGCCTGGCTTGCCTCCTTATCTTGGCCCAACACAATTTCAATCTCGTCTCCAATGAGGGTACCGCTGTTTTTCACAGTTTCGTCAGGCAACTCGATGACCGATTTCGCCTGGATTTTAACCTGCCCCAATCGCCAGGGTTTCAAACGTTCTTCGATGTGCACCACACATTGGTTTGCGTCGAGATACAGCACGTCGATGGGAAAGTTCATGGCAAATGTGTGCACTCCCCGGCAGGGCACGATCCAAAGCCCGTCTCCCGCACGAAAGCGCGCCGCGTCGGCGCACATCAACCCGCGGAAACGGGACCAATGGGTCCCAGCAACGGCCAAACGAGTGGCTAGGTAAGCGTGGCGCGTCCGGTTGAACGCGTATGCAGTCGAAACCGTTCCCGACATAATAACCCTGAACCCAACCCGCAACTGCGGATTTTTTTATTTCCCCGATGCGGGCATGAGCGTCCGAACGAGCTGGATCACGGCAGGCCCGAGGGTAACGAAAATAATTGAGGGGAGTACAAATAACACGAGGGGGATCACCATTTTAATCGTGGTTTTGGCTGCTTGTTCTTCGGCTCTTTGGCGGCGCTCCGTACGCAAAGAATCGGAGTGAACGCGAAGAGCTTGCGCGACACTGGTTCCAAAGCGATCGGTCTGAATCAGAGTTCCTACCAGGGATCGAATGTCATCGACGCCGGTGCGCTCCACCAGGTTGCGCAAGGCTTCGGCTCGGGGCTTGCCGGCCCGCATTTCCAGGTTGACGAGATGGAACTCGTCACTTAACTCCGGATGGGCATGATGCAAATCCTGGCCAACTCTCATCATGGCCTGGTCAAGCGCAAGACCAGCTTCGACGCAGATGACGGTCAGATCCAAGGCGTCGGGCAGCCCCAATTTGATTCGCTGCTGGCGCTTTTGGATTTTGCGCTTGAGTGCGAAGCGTGGTGCGAAGAAGCCGAACGCTGTGAAGCTCACGAGAAGCAGGGGCGAATCGACTCCACTGAAGGCAAGCACCGCCAGCAGGGCCACGAAGGCGCAAGCCAGACGGCTGCCCACATAAATTGTGAGATGCCGCGAGTCGCGGTACCCCGCCTGAATCAGCCAGCGCCGGGTGCGCGAAACATCGTTCGGCGAGAGCGGGATTGCTTTACTGAGGGGGTCCAACGCCTGCTCGAGGCGTTCCCGCATGGGCGGCTTCTCGACGGGTTGGGCGCGCTGCCAGCCCAATGCCCGCAAACGGGCTCCAATCACCGACGATGGCGCGTAGGCCGCGGCTCCAAACGAAAATATCGCCAGCACAATCGTTAGAAAGATGATGATGGTTAGCGCCAAAGCCATAGTTAGACCTGAATGCGAATGATGTTCCGAATAACGAAGTAGCCCAAAGTTTGCAGAACGATGCCGCTGACGATCAACATGTGCCCGATCGGATCAGCAAACAACGGCCGGATGAACGCGGGACTGGTCATCAACATGACGACGACGATGATGGGCGGCATGCCCATCAACAACATCATCGTCAGACGACCCTGAGCCGTGTACACCCGCACTTGCCGCATGATCTTGAATCTCTCCCGGATAACGTAAGAAAGGTTGTCCAGAATCTCGGCAAGGTTTCCGCCGGTTTCGCGCTGCAACATGACAGCAGTTACAAAGAACTTTACGTCAACAACCGGAACCCGTTCCGTGAGATTCAGCAACGCATCCCGGACAGGAAGTCCGAATTTCTGCTCTTCAAACAGCATGCGAAATTCTCCGGCGACCGGTTCGGCAATTTCGCTTGCAATCAGCTCTAATGCGGTGGTAAAGGCGTGGCCGGCTCGAACCGCGCGCGCCAACGTGTCAATCGCCTCGGGGAACAATTCCTCGAATTTCTGAAAACGCTTGCTGCGGCGATATGAGGCGTACGAAAAAGGGGCGATGCCGCCGATGACTGCCCCGACGATCCCAAACAGCGCGGCCTGATTGGGGGGAAGATTGCCCGCTAACAGCAACCCAAACGCCCCGAATGCAATCGCGCTTACTACGCAATAGATCAGCAGGTTCCCGGCACGTATCTTCAAATCCGCCTGATCCAGGAAGGTCTGAAGATTAGTCATGCGCTCCGAACGGCGGAGCAGGTTGTCCAGGGCCGGAATCTGGCTCAACATCTCGTCCCGCAAAAGCGCCAGTTCTTCGCTCGGCTCACGCTCGGCAGCCTTTTGCACGCTGGCCAAGCGCTCACGAAGCAAACGGGCTTGTGCGCTGCGCTGGTCGAAGAACATGCCCGCGACAAACACGATCAGCGCCACCGCGACGAAGACCAGAAGGATGATGAGCATTACCATACGGGCGGTGCTAAACCTCCATATGCGACTCAAATAAGGCCGGCCGCAAACGGCATCCGGCGGTCGCGAGCCGATCCGCAAATTTCGGCCGGATCCCGACAGCATGAAACAGTCCTCGAACCTTGCCGCCCTCGTCGATACCGCGGCGATCGAAGACAAAAATGTCCTGCATCATGACCAGGTCGCCTTCCATGCCGGTGACTTCTGAAATGGATGTGACCTTACGGGTCCCATCAGAGAGACGCGAGACTTGAACCACGGCGTGGATGGCCGACGCAATCTGCTGGCGCATGGCGCGCTCTGGCAGGTTGAGATTGGCCATAGAAAACATGCTTTCCAGACGAGCTAGGGCGTCTCGTGGAGAGTTCGCGTGAACCGTGGTGAGCGAGCCCTCGTGACCAGTGTTCATCGCCTGCAACATGTCGAAAGCTTCTTCACCGCGCACCTCACCAACGATGATGCGGTCGGGGCGCATACGCAAGCTGTTGATCACCAGTTGCCGTTGCCGAACCGCGCCCTTGCCTTCAATATTTGGCGGACGCGTTTCGAGACGGACCACATGCTCCTGTTTCATCTGCAATTCGGCAGCGTCTTCGATGGTAACAATACGCTCGGAATTTGGGATGTATCCCGAGAGGACATTGAGAATTGTGGTTTTGCCGGCGCCAGTTCCACCCGACACGACGATATTCAACCGACCCTTTACCATCGCCGAAAGCAGCTCCAGCATGGGCTCAGTCAGGGTTTTATTTTCGATCATGTTGCGGGCGGTGAGCGGATCGCGTCCGAAACGCCGGATCGACAGGCAGGGGCCGTCGATAGCGAGCGGCGGAATGATTGCGTTCACACGGGAGCCATCGGCCAAACGCGCATCGACCATAGGCGATGATTCGTCGACGCGCCTGCCGACGCGGGAAACAATACGATCGATGATCTGCATCAGGTGCGCGTCATCCTTGAAACTCAGGCCGGTAACCTCGATTTTACCGGCCCGCTCGACATAGACCTTGTCGAAGCGGTTTACCAGAATGTCGGATACGGTGGGATCCTTCAACAAAGGCTCCAAGGGGCCGAGGCCGAAAATTTCGTCGAGAATTTCGCGCGAAAGGCGTTCGCGCTCGGCAAAGCTCAGGGGGACGGCTTCGCTGTTGACGGTAGTGCGAATCAGCAACAGCACTTCATCGCGAGCCGTGTCGCTGGGCGTTCGGCCCAGTTTCTCGAGATCCAGCCGGTCCAGGATCTTGCGGTGAAGATCAGCTTTGACCTGCTGGTACTCGGTCCTCTCGAAAGTCTGCAAATTCGCCATTCTGGAACCTTAATCTCTAAACAGTCTTAAACAGCGACCACGCCTTGCGTTTCACGTCGGGTTCGTTTTCCGTCAGGCGAGTCGCCAGCGCAGTAAACGCGCGAGAAATCTCGGTGTGGGACTGCTGCAAAAGCGGCACACCGCGGTCGATCGCCGTGGAGACTGCAAAGTACTGGTTCGGAATCTTGGCCACGAGTTTCACCCCGACGGCTGCTTCCGCATCAGTTTCGCTGAATCCTGGAATTTTGCGAAAACGGTTTAGCACCAGAAAAATCTTGTCGCGATTCGTGCTCTCGCTCAAGAATTGTTGAATACGCGCGGCACTCCACAGAGAGGCAACATCTGCGTGGGCGACCATCAACACGTTCTGCGACAGGCTGGCCGCCAGACGCGTGGTTAGATCCGTGCGGCTCGAGAGATCCACCACCACATAGCGGAAATGGCTAACCAGCATGTCAAAAAGCTTGGCTTGCTCTGCATTGGAAGGATCAGTACCCAGCGGAGTACTCGGGCCGGCCAGCAATTGCATGCCGCTGCCGTGCCGGGTCATGAAGCTTTCCAGCAGGGAACTGTCCAAGCGATGCAGGTTACGTATGGCGTCGGTTACCGTGAATGGAGGCTTCAGGTTCATATGCAGCGCGCAGTGACCAAGGTGGGCAAAGTCCACCAGCGCTGTATTTCCATAGAGGCCTTGCAGTGCGAGGGCCAAGTTCACGGCAACGGTGGTTGATCCGCTTCCGCCTTTGGCATTCACCACAGCAAAAATTCTGCCGCGGGTTTCTTCGCGATGATATTTGCGTTGGGCAGCGGTGAGCCGAACGAAAGCTTCCAGCAGTTCCGTGGTGGTAGTCGGGCGTTCAATAAATTCGCGGGCGCCGGCCCTCATCGCATTAACAATGATTTGCGGTTGAGCCATGCTTCCGATAGCGAAAATGGCGGTTGCAGGAATCTCCTGATGCAAAATTTCTATGGAATGCAACGCCAGACCTGAATTATCCGCGGGAATATCCATGACGACGACGTCAGCTTCGGCAGCCTGGATTCGACGCGCGACCGGGTCGTTGGCCGAAACCGGATATGTGGCGGAGCTATGAGCCACGCGGGCAACACTGGTGCCATCGACCAGAACCTGCAGGACTGCCCGCTGTTCCGGGTCGGAGGCGACGACTACGACTGAAAGTTCCGGCATGGCCGACTACTACTCCTAAGCTGATAATCGCGGAAAACCGCAGAAGATCATTTTTGACCTCCGGACGGCTTCTTCCCATCAAATTTGTTCGGGTCGAGGAATGGCTGCGGTTGGGTGGGACCAGCCGGAGCCTCGGTCGTGGGGGAGATACGGCGAACCGTGCACAACACCATTAACTCGGACTTATTCTTTTGCAGGTTCTTGCTCTTGAAGAGATAGCCGAGAATCGGGATGTCGCCCAGGCCAGGAATCTTGTCCACCAGGTCAGTGACGCGGTTATCCAGTAATCCAGCGATCACAAAACTCTGGCCATCCTGCAACTCGAATTCGGTTTCCGCTTTTCGCGTGCTTAGAGCAGGAACAGTAAACCCGGAAATCGTCAGAGCATTTCCGAAATCCAGCGTGCTGACCTCGGGAGACACTTTGAGGTGAATGTTGCCGTTGGGCATGATCACCGGGGTGAAGTTCAGCTTTACGCCAAAATCCTTGAAGGCAATGGTGACGGCGGTGAATCCATTTCCCGGCTGAACCATGGGAAAGGGGAATTGGCCTCCGGCGAGAAAGCTGGCTTCCTTGCCGTTGACGGCGATCAAGTTGGGCTCAGCCAAAATCTGCAACAGGCTCTTGTTTTGCAAAGCTTCTACTACTGCGCCGAAGTTGATGTCGCTCCGGAAGAGGAACAGGTTCAGCGGATTGTTAAGATTGACGGTTGGCGGAGCGGAACCGCTTGAAGTTGTCGTGACCGATCCCTGAGTTGTGGTTGTTGCCGAACTGGTGGAAATCGTAGAGCCGCCATACTGTCCGGTGCTGACCACTCCGGTCGTGTGTCCAGTGCCAGGAGTAAAGAAATTCGTGCCGAGCTGCAAGGCGGCGGTGCGGTCAACTTCTGCGAATTTCACTTGCAGAAGAACTTCCTGGGCTCCGACCGGCCCGAAAGTCAGCACGTTCACGACATTTTTCGCATAGGCTTCCGCGATCATGCCGGCGCGCTTTGCTATGTCCTCGGTCGAAACGTGACCCGAAAGCACGATCGCAGAACGCGAAGGACTCACATTGATTTGCTCATCGGGGAAAATTCGTTTTTCTTCCTCAGCCGCGGCGCTGACATCCACGTCCACCCGAAGGTCGAAGCTGCGCGAGCGCTCCAGTTCATCCCAGATCAACAAAGAAACTTCGCCGGCGGACCGGCCGTGAACCAGGATTTGCGTCGGGGCGACGACGATGGGATCGGCGACAGCGGAATCAGTCACTGACACTCGCTTGATCCGCTCCGTGGTGTTGATCAAAATCGATTTGCCAACCATTACGCGCAAAGGTGCTGCACCTGTGACTTCTGGCGCCGGGCCAGTGGTGGAAGGCGCTTGCGTCGCTTGGGTCGGCGAAGGTTCTGTGGGCGCCGGCTGTTGCTGCGCAGCGGCACTCAATAACACGAGCAGCAGCACAAGGCCGCCCAGGAGAACTCTCGACCGCCAGTGAGTGTCTGCTTGCTTACTCTCTCCGTTGAGGGAGCCAATCGAGATCTTCGTCATCGCCTTTATCTTGAACTCAGAAATTCGTGTTTTCTTTCTTGTCGCCCTTGATAATTTCGACGGTATAAGCCGCGGGAACCGGGGGAGGAGCAGGAGCAGCAGCGTGTTTTACTCTCACAGGTTTGGGTGCTTCAGTGTGTACCGGCGCAGCATACTTGTAGAGGGAATCAGAGCGGGCCGCCGCCAGTTCCTGCTGCTTGGTATCAAGCGGATTTCGTAAGGCTAACTGGATCTTTCCCTGATTTGTCGCCAACGTCAGCTTCTGTGCGTCATCCGGAGATACCAGTAACGTAATGACAGGAGTGGTTTGTGGCTCACCGGCGGCATTGCGCTCAAGTTTTTGGCCGGTTGCAAGCACGGCTACGTTCTCAAGCACCGTGGTGGTTTCCTGCTGATTGGCGCCTTCCGGATTACCCGTCAGCAGCACATCGACGCGCGTTCCGGGCAGCACGAATCCGGCCACCGAACTGGTGTCGTTCACGCGCACAGAAACTGCGCGCATGCCCGGCGGGATCAGTGCTGGCATACCGTATCCGGCATTTTCCCCGGCCAATTTGTTGGTGAGAATGAACTCGCCCTTGGAAATCGGCAGGACAACGCCACGTCCCAGTAGTTTGTCCTTGCGGTGAAACACGCCTTGCGGGAGATCACTTGAGGGGAAGTGGACGTAGCGAACGTCCTTATCCTCGATCTTGGTTCCGACTTGCAGATCGCCGGCGGCAACCAGAACATCCTCGCCGGGCACGGCCTTTGCACGTCCACCCTGCAAATTGCGATAGACAAAAAAGCTCACGAATGCGCCCATTGCCAAGGCAACGAACCCAATCATCAAGAGCCGGTTACGATTCATTGCTGCTCCTCAAGCTGATCGTCAAATTGCTCCGGAGGCCTTTACTGGCTGATTGAACTGGCGACCGATGAAAACACGTTGTTAGCGTTGCCGCCGATGAGCCGGATCGTACCGACGACGATGACCAAAATCACGGCCAGCATTACCGCGTATTCCGCGATGTCCTGGCCTTGATCGTCTCGCCACAGTTTTTGAAAGATATTCATACCTATAATCTCCATCTGGTCGACGGTTGTTAAGCCCCATGCCTCAGCGTAGAGCTATGCGCCTCAGCCGACCCGGCCGAACTTGATTCAATGCTTACAGTAGTTTGCGAAGGGAAAAGTCTGTGGACTCAGCTCCCCTGCCCATGATACTCCAGCTATGCCGCTGGAGTGACAAATTGTTGCGCATTTCCGACGTGATAGCGAATTCTTCTAGTAACCATAGTTTTGGTGGCAGGTTCAGAGCATCGAGAACAAAATGAAGTTTGGCAGGAAAAGTGCGTTTTCTGCTTGTACTTAACGGCTGCAGCTGAGCACCACCGCCTGCGCATCTACGAACATTTCGTTCCAGCCAGGCTGCAGGCGTAGGGCGGTAATCAGGGGGGCGTCGGGAGGAAGGACCACTGTCTGGGGCTGCCATTGATTAAGAGCGGCTTCCCAAGTTTCGCCGTTGACGAAGTAAGCCGCGGCGAACTGGTCCATAAACCCGTCCCCGTACAGGTCAGCCCGGCCATCGATGTAGACCTTGTACTCTGGATATAACTTCCAGATAAAGTATCCACCCCAGTTGTAATGGTTCATCACTGGCCGTGGCAGTTGATGGGCCTGCAGGAATGCTACCGCTGCTGCCGGAAACTCCTTGGCTTCGACTTCTGCCTGATTGTGCAGAATCACGCGGATTCGCGCCACCGAAAAAGTGAGGAAGGCGGCCAGAATGATCACATTGAAAACCAGTTTAAAAAGCGTGAGGGGCTGAGAGCGGCCGAGGAGGTCCATTTTTTTCCAGCGTTCTAATGCCGCGGTTAGAAGTTCGCTCAGGATTGGGGCAGCAACAAGAACGAAAAGCGGAATGTGCCGCACTGAACGAAGTGCAGCGTAGGTCAGGATGGCCAGCAAAAAGAGTTGGCTGGGGCGCAGACGTCGAGGTGAGATAGACGCAAAGGCCATGGTCGCCAGTAACATCAGCAGGAAAGCCGCGTACCTGCCTTGATGAAAATCGGGAGACGCCCATTCGCCGATATAGGCGAGCATGGCTCGCGAGTGCAGCGTCTCGAGAGGATAGCGGTACATCGTGAACCCATAAGGATTCAGCGGAACGATGGCAATACACGCTAGCAATGCCAGAGCAAGGTTGCGAAACCTCGTAGGCTTAGGCGGGGAAATTCCAAACACTCGATCGAGGGCCTCTCCGAACAAGAATATGGCGAGTAGGGCGATTCCTGCGGCGTATCCGGCGTGGAGGTTGACCCACCAGAGCATGAGCAACGGTGTCCACCATAGGAGGTTAGGCCTTCGAGTTGAACGCTCGAGCACCAACAGAAAAAGGCTGCCCAAAAGGAGGGTGCACATCTGCGGCCGAACTCCCCAGCTCGGAACCGAAGCAACCGCGGCCCAGGCAGTCATGGCGCCGGCGACGTAAGGCCGACCCGTGCAGCGCAAGAACACAACAAAGAAAGTGAGGGCGATGAGGACCGCGAAACCAACGATGAGGCCAGCCCAGGAATCGACTTTGTAGAGGCTGAAGATCAGCAATTGCGATAACCATTCGTGATCAACCCAGGGTTGTCCGGCTTTGGTGAATGAGTAAGGATCGGCGTGAAAAACGTGGTGACTGGCAACCATCAACTCGCCGGTTCGCAAGTGCCACCAAACATCCGGGTCGGTGACGTTTCGGGCGGCTAGGACAAAAAGGCCGATCGCCAGAATCACTATGAAAAGTCTGCGAGTTTGCAGGAGCTCAGTCATAGAAGCTGATCAGCGAATGCCGGCGTGGGTGATCGCAGCCGCGCGTCGCCGCATCGGCAAGCTCTCAAAAACCAACGGCGACAGCATCACAAATACGATTAACAAAGAAATCGGCACCAGCAGAATGGAACTTACCGGGAAAAGCCATAGGTTCCGTATGGCATTCGCGGGTTTGTAAATTCGGGCTGCCATCAGAATCAGCGTGCCCAGCCAAGGCCAGGCGATGAAGACCGAACTTGCGAACAACGCCAGCCGGAGCGGACGTCCGGCGCGCGATAGATCATTCCACTCCCGCAGCACAAAGAAGACTGCCGGTAACAGCACGACCTGGTTCGTGGGGTAAAGAGTTGGCATCGTCACAACGGTAACGATCAATGCTATGCAACAGACGACCAGGAACTCGCGGGAATCGAGCGATTTCTTACGCATGCTCCAGGCCAGCAGCATGAAGATTGCGACGAGCAGCAAACCAGCGATGCTGCCGCCAACTGAGCCGAAGAAGAGGCGGAGAATGGAGAAATTGCCGGTGTAGCGCTGGTACGCCAAAATTCCCGAGAGAAACTCTGGAATCCATGTGGGCAGGAGAATCTGGGAGGCAGCGACGAGCACGGCGATGGTAAGACCAAACCCCCACAACAATGCCTTTCGCCGCTGCCAGTCACCCGTTGCCCAGAGCAAGAGCCAAGGTACAAGCAAGATGCTGAGTTGCGGTTTAATCGTCGAGAGCGCGAGTAATACGCCAGCTAAAGCTAGCCGGCCGGCACCGAGCGATGCACCGGCGCCAGCCAGGAACACCGCACCGAGCAGAACCAAATTCTGCAGGTATACGCTCTCCAGAACCTGGAAGCTGCCAAAACTCAGAAGAGTGAGACAGCCCAGCACCGTGTGATCGCATTTCCAGCGCAGCATTTTTATCCATAAGGGCACGGAGATCAAGGCAGCGATGGGCAGGACCCAGCGAAACAGCGATACAACTTGGGGGAAGGGCAGAACTACCGTCGGCCCCAGTAAGAATGCGACAAATACTGGGTATGCGAAGCGGTCCTCGTCCTTTAGCTCGCCCGGTGCTACGGGACGGCCATAGCTCCAAACTTGAATTTCTTTCGAAACCTCCGGGCCGTAGGGATCTCTGCCATGCAGCAATAATTGCTGCGAGCCGTACCAGCGGGGGTAAAGATCGGAATAGTGGATTTGCTTCTGAGGTCCCCAGATGCGATCAACGTAGAACCACATGCAAAGCGCCAGCGATGCGGATAGAAATAAGAGCACACGGCGTGTTGCGGGATTCCACATTCAGTTCACTGATCAGGTTCGGACGTAGCTTACGCTGGTTCTGCTACGCGAAATTCAAGGACAATGGTAATCGAAGATCTTGGAGAGGCTCTTCAAATTCGCGTTGCCTGCCGCGGTGCTTCTTTCCGGGAGCATGTGGTTCTACATGCAGCACGTGATGATTGGGCATCAAGCTTCGTATGCTGCTGAGCACGACATCCCGCGCGGCAACCTGTCTGACCTATTTCCGCGGTGGCTGGGAGCGCGGGAACTGCTTCTGCACCATCGCGATCCTTACAGCGCGGCAGTCACCCGCGAGATTCAGGAAGGTTATTACGGGCGCGCCATCGACCGCACACGTCCGTATGATCCTACCGACTGGCAGGGTTTTGCTTATCCAGTTTACGTGTCGTTTGTTCTAGCGCCGACCATCACGCTACCGTTTGCCGAGGTGCAGACGGGATTCCGTTGGCTGCTGATCGCGCTGACGGTCGCGTCAGTCCCGCTGTGGATGCGCATCTTGCGCTGGCCGGCATCAGTGTGGACGGTTGCAACCCTCGCGATTGTGGTCTTGGGAAGTTTCCAGGCGATTCAAGGAGTGAAACTGCAGCAATTGAGCCTGCTGGTAAATGGGCTAATCACGCTTAGTGCCTTGCTACTAACGGAAGGGAATCTTTTAGCGGCGGGAGTGCTGCTTGCACTGGCAACTATCAAGCCTCAATTGGCATTGCCTTTGTCGGCATGGTTATTGCTTTGGGCGGTTAGCGATTGGAAATCGCGGCGAAATTACATTTTCGGATTTGTTGGCATGGTAGTGGCATTGGTTGTTGGCGGTGAGATCGTGCTGCCGGGTTGGATTGGGCGGTTCTGGAGCGCCTTGGGTGAATATCGGCGGTACAACAATGGAGCGGAATCCTCGCTGGAGCTCGTCTTTACACCAATGGCGGGAAGACTGCTGACGATCGCAGTGATGGTCGGTCTCGCGGTTATTTGCTGGCGCTATCGGCATGTCTCGACGGATGCGGCCCAGCTTCGGAACATGTTTGCCTTGCTTTTGGCGGCAACCGTGGTGATTGTTCCCAAGGAGGCGCCTTACAACCAGGTGCTGCTGGTTCCTTCGGTGCTGCTGATTCTCGAGCAGAGCGGTGCGCTTTGGCGTCGAGGGTTGGGGGCACGTCTTTCCCTTGTTATCGCGGCATTCATTGTTTTGTGGCCTTGGCTGGCATCACTCGGCATTGCAATCGCGGCGGTGTTTGTGCCGATCAACCATTTGTTAAGGTTCTGGACGGTGCCGCTTTACACTACGTTAGCAATTCCGCTGGCGGTTTTTGCGGTGACAGTACTGGCGTTTCGAGAAGGTTCGGTGCGGCAGGATGAAATCGGCTAACCTTGCATTCCGGCTTCGTCAGCGTTAGGCTTGCGGACACTGATCCGGCAGGCAGCGGAGGACGACTATGAGCCTAGATATGATCACCCGGCAGGTCGATGGGGTGACCGTGGTTTCCTGTACAGGACGCATTGTGTTCGGCGATGAAGCCACAGCCCTGCGAGACAAGTTGAAGAATCTGCTGAGTTCCTCGAAGCATATTGTCCTCAATCTTTCGGGGGTGACCTACATCGATAGCGGCGGCTTGGGGACGCTGGTGGGAGTTTATTCTTCCGCGCGTGCGGCTGGAGCGGACATCAAGCTGACCGGCCTCGGCCAGCGCATTCGTGACGTGTTGCAGATCACGAAACTGGTGACTGTTTTTGAAGCTTACGATAGCGAGCAGCAGGCCGTAGCCGCATACCGGCGCGGAGCAGCATAAGGCGTTCAACCGCCGAGCGCGCTAAGGTATCTAGATCAGAAGACGTAAAACGGCGGTATTCCACCGCTATTTTAGTCCCCGTAGCGTTCTCTACGTTGTAGGATTTTGCCCTTATTTCAGTGCCCCGGCCGAGACTGCAAGGCCTCGTTCCTGCACCGCTTCTCAATCCTGGATTATTCCTCTACTATTTCAGTGTTCGGATTTTGAGCACGGTTCATGGGTTTCCAAACCATTGTCGGGCCGCCATCCAGTTCGGGAGTGTTCCCGACGCTGGTGTTCGTGCAGGGTAACGAGCAGCGAATCATCAATCTGGACCACAGTCCTTTCAGCGTTGGTCGAAAAGTAGATAAGGACCTGGTTATCGCCGACCCGCGTGTTTCCCGCGATCACGCCATCATCGTCTCGGACAACGGCGGATTCATCGTTGTTGACCAGGGAAGCAAGCACGGAACCTACGTCAACGGCGAAAAGATCCAAAAGAAAACGCTTGAGCGCAATGACCGGCTTGAGTTCGGCGTACGCGATGTCGCCTACGTCATATTCAACCCGCAGCATGCGACGACGAATACTGCGCGTGAGTTTCTCAGCCAGATTTCCGGGATGCACATCTCGGATGAAACCACCGACCTGGAAAAGCTGGTGTTGTTTCTCGAAGCGGCCCGCAAGCTGAACACCGTCGGCGTGCTCGATGAGATTCTAATGACTTTGCTGGATGTCACGCTGAAGCTGACGCGGGCCGAACGTGCGTTTGTATTCATGAAGAACGAGCAAGGACTTCTGCGACTGGGCGCGGGGCGCAATTCGAAAGGCGAGCCGCTGCTGGAAGACACCACAATTTCGCATTCCATTCTTGAGGACGCGCTAAAGTCAAATTCGGAATTCGTTCTTACGGACACGAGCCGATCTATCGATCTGACCGGGCGTAAGAGCATCGTTGCCTACGATCTGCGTACCGTAATTTGTGTGCCGCTGCGGAAGCCGCAGGTGCAAACTACACGCGGCGCCGAAGCCGCTGCGTTAAGCGAGGCGATGGGAGCTCTGTATGTGGATTCGCGGTTTGCCTCCCGCGACATCTCCAGCGTCAGTAATGACATTCTGCATGCCATCGCAACTGAAGCGGCATCGTTAATTGAAAACGCGCGTCTGGTGCAGACCGAGGAATCGGCCAAGCGGTACCAGCAGGAGTTGTCGATCGCCGCATCCATTCAGCAGCGGCTGATGTCGGTCACGATCCCGGAAGTCCCGTTCGCGCGGCTGTCCGGCAGAAATCTTGCCTGCAAAGAGATTGGAGGCGATTTCTTCGACGCTCTCAACACCGAAGAAGGTTTAACGGTGGTGCTGGCGGACGTGAGCGGAAAAGGGGTGTCAGCAGCCGTGCTGGCTTCGACTCTGCAGGGAATGATCTACTCGCAGCTTGCCGCCGGCATGCCTTTGACCGAGATCGTGAGCTTTGTGAATCGGTTCTTCACCCACAAACATATTGGCGAAAAATACGCGACACTGATTCTGGCTCGGATCCGGCCGAATGGGGAGCTGGAATACGTGAACTGCGGGCACGTGCCACCAGTTGTGGTTTCCAAGGGTGAGGTGATGCGCCCCGAGCACGGCAATTTGCCGGTAGGCCTGTTGCCCGATGCGGAGTACACCGGCGCGAAAATACAAATGAAATCGGGAGATCGCCTGGTGCTCGTAACCGACGGCGTAACCGAAGCCGAAAACCCCACTGGCGACTTTTTCGAAGATTCTCGTCTCGAACTGGCAGCCAAGAGCGGGACCATGGAAGACATTTTTACCGCCATCTCAACTTTCTGCAGCGGCGCCCCACTGAACGACGATTGCACTGTCGTGGAATTGGTCTACACCGGATAGGCTGGATAAGCTTTAACCGCAAAGATCGAAAAGACCACAAAGAGCCAAATCAACCCAAGAATTGGCCCGCGGTGAGATGCCTTCCGTCGCGGTAAAAAGCGCGAGGCCTCAGGATGACAAGGGTGTTGCGGCTCAGTCCCGATACCAATCTGCTCGGGTCAGGGGCAGACCACTCGGCCCACCTCGGCTCTTCACCAGTAAACTCTGATAGAGATCTAATTTGCCGGTTTTGAAGTAATACGCCGATCCGGCTAAGTACAACCGCCAGATGCGGTATTTGATGTCATCGGTCAGGCGGCGCGCTTCATCGGCACGTGCTTCCAGACGGTCCAACCAGCGGTTCAAAGTCATCACGTAATGCTCCCGCAGGTTCTCCACATCGCGAACTTCGAAGCCGGCTTTTTCCGCGCGCTCGAGCATGGTCGAGATTGGAACCAGTTCGCCGTCGGGGAAAACGTATACATCCGTGAAGGTGAGCTCCCCGGCATCAGGCCGGTTTCCTGCTCGTCCGATCCCGTGATTCAAGAAAACTCCGCCCGGCTTCAGCACTCGGAATGCCCGGTCGAAATACTCCGGCAACTTGGACTCGCCAACATGCTCCACCATGCCGACGCTTACCAGTTTGTCGAAGGATTCTGTTTCATCAAGATCGCGATAATCAAGCAGGCGGACTTCGCAGAGTTCATCCAGGCCTGACTGCTGAATGCGGCGTCGAGCGAAGTCGAGCTGGTGTTCACTGAGCGTGATACCAAGAGCATGCACGCCGTATTCCCGCGCGGCGTGGATGATCAGGCTACCCCATCCGCAGCCAAGATCTAAAAGCCTTTCCCCGGATTTCAGCCGCAGCTTCCGGCAGATGTAATCGATTTTCTGCTGCTGGGCGCCTTCCAGATCATCATCCGGTGTTTTGAAATACGCGCATGAGTAGACCATATTCCTGTCCAGCCAAAGCGCGTAAAAATCATTGGAAACGTCGTAATGAAAAGTGACAGCCTGGCGGTCGCGCTTTTTGGAATGCACCGCTCCGTGCAAATCCGGCTCAGCGCCATGCGGCGCGGGCTTGGACGGGAGATGCAATAATTTGCTGCCTAAGCGCAGTTTTTCGGCCAGGCCCCAGTGCTTCTCAAAAAGAAATTCGGCGAGCGGGAAGACTGCTCGAATGTCACCATCGATGTCGAATTGTCCGTAGATGTAGGCTTCGCCGAGTGCGAGCTCGAGGGGTGGCACAATCGCCTTCCGCAGAGCTCCAGGATCATTAATTTTCCAAGTGAATCGGCAGAACTGCCCAGGGTCGGGAAGCCATTGTGTCCCGTCCCACAACCGAACCGCGAAATCGCGAGGATGGTAATCGTGCAGGAGTTGCTGTAGCAATTCCAAGGTGACTTGGGAGGTCTCGTCCGGCTCTGTCCATGCAGGTTGCGCCATGGCGTAAGCAGCGGCCCTTAATCTTCGATTGCTACGCTAAAATCAACGCCTTCCCAGCGTTGCTCTTCTTTCCAGTATAGCGTGAACACGATTTGTCGACCGCTTACTAATTTATCTGATGGCAAATCCGCAACATGGGTTCCCAGGCCAGTGTCAGAGGTCTGGGTATCGATGGATGTCTGCCAACCATCGAAGCTCCAGTGCACCAGGGCCGCGCGGTACAAAATCACTCTCAGAATTTTGCCTTGGGGAATGCTCCGGCACTTGTTATTCAGGCGCCAGGCGAAACAAGACGATTGCTTTTTCTCCACGATATAGCGCCGTACGGTTTGCGGCGGCTGATCGAAAATCTTTCCTTCGCTGAGCGATCGGCGCAATTTTATGTACTCGGAATGTGCCCACACGAGCGGACAGGCTGAACCAGTGGGTTTGCCGGCGAATAGTTCGCGAGTGGGAATATCGGCGACGTCCCAGACCTGTTCGGGCAACAGCCGCCCGCCTTCCGTTGTGAGCTCCATGACGGTCAAGAGCTGTTCCGCAGTTTCCTTGTGACCGGCGGCGAGTTCATAGTGAGCACGTTCCCCCGCGAGCAGCGGCCAGGGGCGGCCGATGCCGTTGCCATCGAACGGGGAACCGTCTTCGTGCTCGCCATAACCGTCTTGGTTGTAGCGGTACCAGCAGTACCCCTGCGGCAATTTGACCCGGAGCAGCGCATCAATCGCTTTGATTGTGTTCAGGATTCGCGGGTCATTCGGAGCACGCAGTCCGAAGCGCACGAGCGCCAACGCATCGGGGCTGATGATATGCGCGGCGGGCGCATCACTTTGGCCCGGCGGCCGGTTCTTGATGGGCACGAAACCCTCCATTGGCGAGCTGGCGCAATCGCTTTCCGGGGGCGCGATGCGTACGTAATATCCTTCGACTCCCAACTGCCGGGCCAAATCCGTATGGGTGGCATACGTCCAGCGCTCAATGTTGTCATTCCAATTGTCGGCAGAATCGCGAAGGTAGCGCGCGATGGTGCGTTCGCCCATGACGTCGGCCAGATCGGCGGCTGCAAGCAAGCCCGAGATCTCGACCGCCAGGGTGAATGGCGAGTAGCCGGCGTCTTCTTCCCAGCGATCCTGCTGCGTCACCGGCCCATTGCGTACCAGAAAACCGGCGGCGCGATGTACCAACCTCCACCAGCGCTCGAGATCGCCAAGCTCTTTTGGAGCTTCGCGGCGGAGAGCGTCGACCAATAGAATAGGAAAAGCCGCTTCGTCCATCTGCAGGCCTAGCCAATAAGGACGGCCATCCAGCCACATGTTCTGCGCCCAATGCCCGTCCGCTTCTTGTGTGGACTCCAGATAGCGCAACACTCGAAGTGCATCACCCTTAGCGCCGGCGGCTAGAAATGCAAATGCAGTTTCGACCAAGTCGCGCGGCCACACCAAGTGGTAGCCGCCGAGGTCTTCATCACTTTTGTTGAAGCCCCATGGGATGGAGAGGCTGGCGATCACGCCGCCCAGAAAATCCTTCGACTCATGGCTTCGCAGCACCGCGGTGCTGGCGCGGTACAAATCGCACTCGCGTTTCGGTTCATCGAGCTTCAGCAGCTTTTCCTGCCAGGCCTGCCAGTACGAGACGTAGCTCTGGCGCAGTCCTTCGTAGGGTTCCAGCAGGCTGGATCGAACTTGCTGCCCGGCCTCGGACCAAATCCCTCCGAAGCCGAGTGCCAGCACGAATTCGCCCTGACAGGCGACCAAGTCGATTTCGCCGGTCAACGCGACATTGCCGTCCTCGGCTCGGTCATATTCCCAAGTCATTTGATGATGTTTTGACAAATCCTGCCAGCCATCCGAATAGCCGACGAAACCTGCCGACATTTTCCGCCACGGCACCGAACAGCCGAATGCCAGGGCAATGCCGTCGCGCTCGGCAAACAGCATGCGGTCGCCCTTGTAGTCGCCGGTCCATCCGCTATTGTGGGCGCCAAAATTTCCCAGATGAGGCGCGAGCAGAGCGTAGAGGTGGTAGTCGGATAAATTTCCCTGGAGCGGAACGAAGCGGATTCTCTGCAAGACGACATTGCGATAGGGATCGGAGAAAACTTCTTTTTCGATTCGATAGCGGCCGTGCAGCTCGGTGTTGGTCAGGTGATACACGGGAACGCCGGGCTCAATCGGCACATTCTCGAATCTGCAGTGGCGCTTTTCTTCGGAGAAATATTTGTCGCCGTCGGTCACAAGCAGGCCAAGGTCTCGGGTGCATGCCTGATCGACGCGCGGATAGTAGACCTCGTCCAGAATGCCGTGGCTAAGAGTGAACCAGACGCGGCTGTTGAGGCTGAGTGACGTCCCAATTCCACTCTTTGCGCTCGAAGTCCAGCGCGGCTCGATCCCCGGCCATCCCGGGGCAACGCGTTCGGTTTCGTTCACGACAGTTGATCCTTGGGTCCGGGTGCGAATGGTACTAGATTCCAGATGATTACGGGAATGACTGAGATTCCGCTGTTCTTCGCCCCTGACAGTTTTGCGGCCGAAAAATCACGGTATGCTTAGGCTAGATGAGTGCCGAAGTCCAAGCCGATCGGTTTGCGAGGTTGCGTGAGCAGATGGTGAACGAGCAACTTCGCGACCGAGGGATCTCGGACCGGCGCGTGCTCCACGCGATGGCGCGGGTTCCGCGGCATGAGGTCGTGACGGAGGAGTATCGCGATCAGGCCTACGAAGATCATCCCGTTCCTATCGGGGAAGGACAGACACTCTCTCAACCTTATATTGTGGCCATTATGCTCCAGGCGCTATCGCTAAATGGAGCTGAGAAAGTTTTGGAGATCGGTACGGGCTCAGGATATCAGACCGCGTTGCTCGCGGAACTCGCAAGAGAAGTTTATTCCGTCGAAAGGCATGCATCGCTTGCGCGTTCTGCCCAAGAGGTTCTGCAGCGTCTCGGATACAGAAACGTCTTTGTGGCAGTCGGTGACGGCAGTAAAGGTTTGCTGGAACGGGCGCCGTTCGAAGCCATTATCGTTTCTGCCGCAGCTCCGCGAATTCCTGCAGCGCTGTTTGACCAGTTGCAGGAGGGGGGACGGATGATTATTCCGGTTGGTCCGGCTTACGCGCAACAATTGCAGCTCGTTCGCAAGAAGAATGGTGAAAGTACCGTCGAGATGTTGGAAGGATGCCGCTTCGTGCCGCTCATTGGCGGACAAGGATATCGTGAAGGATGGTAGAGAATCAGATATATCGGGTGACGGTATGCAAATCAACCATGCAGCCGGTGACCTGAGACCTGCCACCTGAGACCGGCCTCCTCAACCCCGGCCCCTGAAAGCTGCGACCTGAACTACAATTTCTTGGTGGCTGTTCTTCACAACCTGCGTGTCACTTTGGAGATGATCAAGTGGGAGCACTCGATCTTCGTGCTTCCGTTTGCATTGTGCGGAGCGATGCTCGCTGCTGGCGGCATACCGACAGCTCACGCGGTTACCTGGATCATCGTGGCAATGGTTTCGGCGCGCTCGGCGGCGATGGCATTTAACCGTCTGGCCGATGCATCGATTGACGCGGCCAATCCTCGCACCCGCACTCGCGCTCTGCCAACCGGGACTTTGTCGCCGGCATTTGTGGCGACATTTGTCTTGGTTTCGTGTGCGATTTTCGTGGTCGCTGCATTTCAGTTGAACCGCCTGTCCTTCATGCTCTCTCCGGTGGCTCTCGCGATCCTCTTGTTGTACTCGTACACCAAGCGGTTTACCCGCTGGTCGCATCTTGTGCTTGGGTTTGCGATGGGGATTGCGCCGACAGCAGCCTGGATTGCTGTGCGCGGAACGCTCGATCCGCGAATCCTGCTCTTAACGGCAGCCGTTACTTTTTGGGGTGGCGGATTCGATGTTCTCTATGCCTGCCAGGATTACGACTTCGATCGCCAGAACGGCCTGCATTCCATTCCCAGGTTTTGCGGAATTGGAAGGTCGCTGTGGATTGCGCGCGTGTTTCACGGAATCATGCTGTTGCTGCTGATCAGCCTGGTCGTGGTCTTCGGCCTGGGTTGGTTGGCCTTCGCCGGAGTTGCCGCAGTCGGCCTGTTGCTGGCCTATGAACACTCGCTCGTGTCGGCGAACGATCTATCCAAGCTCAATGCCGCGTTCTTCACGATGAACGGAGTGATCTCCGTGGTTTTCTTTGTATTCGTCGCCGCAGACCAGCTGATGCACAGGTGAGTGTCGCTTTACAACGCGAAGTTGTGATCAGTGCACCTTCCGCACACGCGTCTGGAGATCATCACTGAAATACAGGTTCTTGGTAATTGGATTTACCGCAACTGCGACGGGATCATCGCAGTTGGTGGCGGCTGCGGCATGGCCATCTCCGTTGTAGCCCGAGAGCCCAGAACAAGCGTAAGCGTTGATAATCCCGCTGGAAACCTTGCGGACTCGCAGATCCAGTTCATCTGCGATGTAGACGGTTGTTCCAGAGACCGCCACGCTGGTGGGCGAATTCAACTGCGCGGCGGTGGCAGCTCCGCCATCGCCGCAAGAATTGGTGCTTAACGGACAGGCCGTTCCATTACCGGCAAAAGTTGAAATCGTCCCGGCAGTATTGACCCTGCGCACCCGATTGTTGCCGGCATCGGCGATGTACATAGTTCCTTTGCTGTCGAAGGTCAGACCCCATGGGAAATTAAGCTGTGCGCTGGTGGCCGGAATGTTATCGCCGTTGTACCCGCAGTTGAATTCCTGGCCAGCGACAACGGTGGCGTTTCCGAGTGAGTCAAACTTCCAGATGACGCAGGTTCCCCCATCCGCAGCGTAGAGGTTGCCGAGGTTATCAATGGCCAATCCTGCCAATAGGGTGAAAGGCGAAAGTGTCGGGAAGCTGCTGATTTTTTGGGTTGAGCTATCAATCTTGCGCACGACCGTGTAGTTCTGATCCACGAGGAAGATGTTGTTTGCAGGGTCGACTGCCACCGCTTCCGGAAAATAAAGAGTTGCCGAAGTTGCGGGACCACCATCTCCGGTGTAGCCACTGACGCTGGTTCCAGCAACCGTGCTGACTTTGCCGGTTGTATCCACCTTGCGAATGCGATTTCCGTCGAAGTCAGGGATGAAGAGGTCGCCCGCGCTATCAAAGGCAATGCTCTCGGGTAAGAGAAGAGCAGAAGATGTAGCGGGTCCGCCGTCGCCAAGAAATCCGCCGGCAGTTGTCTTCACTATGCCTCCTGCAAGCTGCCGCAGGCGCGCATTGAAGCGATCCACGACCAACAGATTGGTACCGGTATTTGCCAGAACGCCATAGGGTGCATCAAGCTCCGTACTGGAAGCAGAATGGCCATCCCCGTCATAACCAGTGGTCGAACCGATGGATGTGTGGATAATCCCACTGCTCAGGACGACATTGCGTATTTTCGAGTCCGCGCTCGTTGCGATGTAAAGAACGCCATTCTTAAGAGAAAGACCGAATGGCTTGCCGATTCCGGCCGCGGTGGCCGGCCCACCGTCGCCGGTATCACTATTCGTGCCATTGCCGGCAAAAATGGTAATGACTCCATGCGGATCTACCCGCCGGACTACAAAATTGCCCTTATCTGCAACATAGAGATTTCTGCTTGGATCCACTGCTAAGCCGGCGGGAGAATTCAGCGTCCCCTGGGCAACGTAGGTCGAGATAATGCCGCTGGTATTAACCTTGCGAATGACATTGTTGTAGCGGTCGGAGATGTACAGATTTCCCGATCCATCATACGTAAGATCGAATGGGCCATTCAGGCTGGCGCTGGTCGCCGGACCACCATCGCCGGTGTAGCCAGCGATTCCGTTTCCGGCAATGGTCGTGATATTGCCCGACACGTCAACCTTTCGGACTCGGTTATTGGAAAAGTCCGCAATCACGATCTCGCCGGTGGGATCCAACGCCAGACCGATGGGATAATTCAGTTCGGCAGAAGCTGCCGTGCGGCCGTCACCGTTGTAACCGGCAATCCCCGTTCCCGCGTAGGTGCTGATGATCCCGGTAGTGGAGATTTTTCGAATGCGATGCGCGTAGGTGTCACCCACGTAGGTGTTGCCGCTGCTGTCTTTTACTAAGCTGTATGGAATCTCGAAACTGGCCTGAGTTGCTTGACGGCCATCGCCCACAAATCCGCCAGCGACGGTGTTAACGGTCTGCGCGACGGACGAGAGGGGAATTGACGCCAGGAATAACAAGAATCCGACACAGCTTCTGCGAAGGCTCTGCGGAAAAGTCATCACCCACCTCCGTGCGGGGCGATTCTGCGGAAGCTTCCTTACGCCCTTTGACTTGTTGGTCTGTTCCTCATCCACGGAAATTCGCTGCGAAGGAAACCACCGTACTGCCGGGCTATGAGACCTGAAAGCGAAAAGAAGACGGAACCTTATATTCCGGGCTTCAGCCGGTGTCAATAGAGAAGCTAGTTTTGCCATCAGTCAGGCGCGCGCGGCTGCCGCCTGAGGGGCCGCGTTTTTCAGCATTCCTATGGCTACCAGGCCCGCGATGAAATACGCAATGATCTGAGTGCAAGCGTAGGGCAGGGTGTAGCCAAGCGGAAATCCGTACCAGTTCCAATAAGGGATGTTGGTGGTAATGGAACCGATTAGGGCTATGACGAAAACCGCGCCGAGCCCCGCTCCCCAGCTGGAAGGACGCATTTGCGCCAGAAGCCAGGCCATGAGCAGGCACTCCACAATCTCGGTCAGGAATTCGGTCATGAGCCGAGCCGGGGTCAGCCCTTTTTCGCCGGGCGGATGATAGATGAGAAGGCCTGAGGGATTAGCCGCGAGCTTCTGCTGGTACTGCTGCATGGCCGCGTTCTGCTCCTGCCGGGTGGCGTTTGTACCTATGCCCATCGCCGGAAACAGGTAAATACCGGAAGTTTGGTTCATTGCACCTTGCATCGCGCTCAAGACCGGCTGTTCGTTGGGGATTTCTTTAATCCCGGCGGTTCCGAGTGGTAACAGCATATGGGCAACAAACGACCAGAGGAACATCGCAATGCCACCGACTAAGCCTGCCAGTAGAATGCGCTTCGTCATAACGCCCTCCTGTTGGTTCGGCATTATGGACTCCATTTTTGTCCTGAGCAAGGCGCTTTTGAACTGATGCAGTATCGGCTGATCGCACTGTGACTCGGTGACATGCATGCGGTATGATCGAAGTCGATGGCGAATCAGCATCCATTTCAGACAGACGATCCACGCCTCCAGCCAATTCATGAAAAAGTTGTGGCGCGTGAACGCCTGAATGAGCAAGACGCGCTGGCGCTCTACCGAACCGCCGACGTTCTGGCGCTCGGCTGGATGGCGAACCACGTACGCGAACGCATGCATGGCGATCGAACTTATTTCAATGTCAATCGCCATCTGAATCCTACCAATGTGTGTGTGGCGGCCTGCCGTTTATGTGCATTCGGACGGAAGAAAGACATGCCGGGTGCGTACACCATGGCGCTGGAAGAGGCCTTCGAGACGGCGGCTTCGGGGTACAGCGAGGCGGTCACAGAGTTTCACATTGTCGGTGGATTACATCCGGATCTGCCGTTCCAGTATTTTCTCGACCTCGTCTCAGGGCTGAAGCAGCGGTTTCCGCAGGTGCACCTGAAGGCTTTCACCATGGTCGAGGTCGCGTATCTCGCGCGGCGGGCCAAGCTCTCGATTCGCGAAACCCTGGAGCAGTTGAAGGCTGCAGGGGTGGATTCGCTCCCGGGCGGCGGCGCAGAGATTTTTGCCGACCGCATTCGCCACATCATTTGCGATCACAAAATCGACGGCGATCAGTGGCTGGATACCGCAAAAACCGCACACCAGATCGGCCTGAAATCGAATGCCACAATGCTCTACGGCCACGTAGAGAATGATGAAGACCGAGTAGACCATCTGTTGAAGCTGCGTGCTCTCCAAGATGAAACTGGCGGATTCCAGACTTTCATTCCGCTGGCGTTTCATCCCGACAACACGCCGCTGCAGCATCTGCCGAAAACTACGGGCATGCTCGACATCAAGCAGATTGCGGTCAGCCGTTTGGTGCTCGACAATTTCGCGCACATCAAAGCTTATTGGCAGATGATGACGGCCAAGATTGCGCAGATTTCATTGCGGTTTGGCGCGGATGATATTGACGGGACGGTTGTCGAAGAAAAAATCTATCACGACGCGGGAGCCACCACTCCGCAAGGCATGCGTCGCCAGGAATTAATTCGCCTGATTCGCGAAGCCGGGCGCGAACCGGTTGAGCGCGACACGCTGTATCGACCGGTGACGAGGACCGAAACATCGGTGACTGTTGCTGTATAAATCAAGCCGGCGATTTTCTTCCGCTCCGCTTCCAGTACAAATACCCGGGCACGCCAACCAGAACAATGGCCGTCCCCCAGAACGCTTCTGTAGGGCGAGTGATGATGGTGTTCAAGGTCCAGGCGGCGCCGGCAAGCACGTAGATCGCAGGGAGCCATGGATATCCGGTGCAGCGGTAGGGACGGGGCGTGCCCGGTTGCTTCCAGCGCAGGATAAACAGGCCAATCACAGTCAGCGTGTACGACAACACCATGCCGTAGATCACATAGGTGTAGAGCTGATCGTAGCGTCCGCTGAGGGTTAGAATCGCGGCCCAGATTCCCTGGCCAATTAAGCTGAACGCCGGGGTACGCCACTTGGGGTGAACGACTGCCATGCGGCGGAAGAAGACTCCATCCTGCGCCATCGCCAAATACACGCGTGCGCCCGAGAGGGTGCAGGTCGCGGCCGCGCTGAAGCAGGAGATCGCAATGGTCGCCGAAAGCCACAGCGCCGCCCGCGGAGAGAACAGCGCAGCCGCCGCGGCATGGGCAATCGTCTCGTGTTTTGCAACTTCCGATAGCGGCATCGCGTAAACATAGGTGACGTTCATCGCGATATAGATCGCACCCACCGCCAGAATGCCAAGCACCATTGCGCGCGGCACATTTCGCCGGGGATCTTTCACTTCTCCTGCAACCCAGGTGATGTAAACCCATCCGTCGTAGGCCCAGAACACCGCGATCAGAGCGATGCCCATGGCGGAGACGAACGCGCTGGGGCTAACACCGAGCGTGAGAGGAGTTCCATGCGAACTGAAGTTTGCCCAATGCCCGCTGCCCATGGTCAGCCCCAACACCACAAAGGCTGCCATGGCCGTGAACTTCGTCCAGGTGGAAATGTTTTGCAGCAGCGCTCCCCAGCGCAGCCCGACCACGTTGACGTAGGTCAGCACGGCGATCAGGAATAATCCGACGATGTGAGCACGAGTCAACGTGATGCCCAGCGCGGAAACGACAACGTGCTGCTGCGAAATGACGGGAATGACCTCGCCCGTGTAGACCGCTGCAGCTACCGCGAGGGCCGCAATGCTCCCGCCATTGGCCACGCTGAAGAGCATCCAGCCGTAGAGAAACGCAACCAAGTCGCCGTAGGCCTCGCGCAAGTAGACGTACTGGCCGCCGGAATCGGGGAACATCGAACCAAGCTCGGCGAACGCCACGCAGCCGAAAAGCGAAATGATGCCCCCGAGGACCCAAACCCCGAGAAAGAGGACTGGATGCGGCAATGGGCCGGCAATGTCTTTTGCGGTCAGGAAAATTGACGATCCAATGATGCCGCTGACCAGCAGCAACACCGAATCAAGCAGAGACAATCCTCGAATCAGGCTCGGCTGTTCAACTTTGTTAGGGGCTGCCGGGGCTATGGCGGGAACTTCCATAGGGTTATCCGATACCTAGTTCATCGGACGATTCAAGCGGAGTTCCACAGCGGCGGCAAATCACGGCCAGGCAATCACCGCAGGTCAGCGGGTCGGGGACCTCTTGCGCGCATTTGGGACAATACAGCAACTCAGGCTGCGCTTCGGGCGGCGGTTGCGGGTTCGAGGCCATGAAGAACGAAGAATGCTAGCACAGAAACGGTAGCTAGTAGCTAGGAGCTGAAAGCTGAAAGCCGGTCATCCATCACTGACTTCGGATCGCTGTGAGCTGGTAGCTTCTTCAGTTACACTTTCCAGTTCCTCTGGAGGCAATGGTGCGTCACTTTTCATTTCCGATCGTTGCTCTATTGTTGGTGGCTTCCGCTTTCGCCCAAGCTAAACATCCGTTCACTTTCGATGACATGATGGCGCTCAAGCGCGTCAGCGAGCCGATTGTGTCGCCGGACGGCAAATGGGTCCTGTTCAGCGCGGTGGATGTCGACCTCGCCGCGAATAAGAAGACGCCGCACATCTGGATTGTGCCGGCCGCTGGCGGAAAAGAGCGGGAAATCATCTCCGAGCAGGACGCCGATCGTCCCCGCTTTGCTCCGGACGGAAAGCGCTTCGCGTTTATTTCGAATAAAGAAGGCGGGTCACAAATCTGGATTGCGGATTTCGACGGCGCGGCCGGCACGGTTACGGGAGTTCGCAAGCTGACGTCGATTGCCACCGAAGCTAGCGGCGAGCTGTGGTCGCCGGACGGCAAGAACATCCTGTTCGTCTCGGATGTTTATCCGGAGTGCAGCGACGAAGCCTGCAACAAGAAGAAGCTCGACGATGCCGCCAACTCCAAAGTCAAGGCCCAGATCTTCACGCATCTGCTGTACCGACACTGGAACGCGTACAGGGAAGGGAAGAGGACGCATTTGCTCGTCGTTCCCGTGCTGTCTGCTGGGGCAATCGTGGCAGGGCAATTACCAGAGCCTCCGCGCGATCTCACGCCCGGAGACTATGACGCTCCCGTCTTCAGTCTTGGTGGCCAGGATGATTACGCGTTTTCACCTGACGGACAGGAAATCTGCTATACCTCCAATCACGATCCCGAGCCGGCGATCTCGACCAACAATGACTTGTTTATCGTTTCGGTAAACGGCGGCGAAGCCAGGAACATCACGGCCGAGAACAAAGCCAGCGATTCCAGTCCTCTTTATTCGCCAGATGGGAAATACATTGCGTATCGCGCGCAGACTCGCCCCGGATACGAGAGCGACCGCTTCCGGTTGATGCTGTATGACAGAAAAACGGGGGAGAAGAAGAATCTTACGGAGAATTTTGATCGCTGGGTAGGCAGCTTCATCTGGGCGCCAGATTCCAAACACATCTACTTTGCAGCCGAGATGAGTGGTGGCCAGCCTATTCAAGTGATCAGTATTGACGATGAAGCCATCGCCTGGGTTCTGCCGGCGGATAGCGATGATGACAGCAAAGGCGGCCGAAGGCAGAGCGAAACCCGGTCCTTCGTTCCCGGGTACGCCGACAACCCCGCGGTAACTCCGGATGGCAAGACTCTGGTGTTCACGCGTATGTCGATGGAAGCTCCGAATGAGCTGGCAAAGTTCTCGTTAGTAAGCTCGGCAGATGAGCCGTTGACGCACATCAACGAATCGGTGCTTTCCCGGGTTGCAATGTCCAAGATTCAGCCGTTCACCTTCCCCGGGGCAAACGACGAAAGGGTGCAAGGATTTCTCCTGAAGCCGCCGAATTTCGATCCTGCGAAGAAATATCCGGTGAAGTTCATTGTCCACGGAGGCCCGGAAGTTCCGATGGGCGACGAGTGGAGCTATCGCTGGAACGCCGAGTTCTTCGCGGCAAGCGGCTACGTTGTCATCGAAATTAACTTCCATGGCTCGCCGGGTTACGGGCAGAAATTCATCGATTCCATCAACGGCGACTGGGGCGGCGCGCCATTTGAAGACCTGATGAAGGGCCTCGACTATGCCGAACAGCATTTTTCGTTTATCGATAAAGACCGCGAATGCGCGCTTGGGGCGAGCTACGGCGGCTACATGACCAACTGGATTCTCGGCCACACCAACCGTTTCAAATGTATTGTCACTCACGATGGCATGTTCAATTCGACTTCGGCCTGGGGCACGACCGAGGAACTTTGGTTTAACGAATGGGAGTTCAAAGGAACGCCGTACACCAATCGCGCGCTGTACGACAAATGGTCACCGCACCTGAGCGCGACCAATTTCAAGACGCCCACGCTGGTTGTCCACGGGCAACTGGATTACCGGCTCGACGTTTCGGAAGGATTCCAGCTTTTCACAACCTTGCAGCGGCGGGGAGTGCCATCGAAAATGCTTTATTTCCCGGATGAGGGCCACTGGGTGCTCAAGCCGCAAAACAGCCAGCTCTGGTACCAGACGGTGAACGATTGGATAGATCAGTGGACGAAGAAGTAAGATTTTGACCGCAAAGAGCGCAGAGAAAGTCCGCGAAGTGCGCAAAGGAAATGCTTAAGTGCATAGATCCTTCCTGAAGCCTGCGCGATGCGAAGGCTTGGCTTCGTCACGATGACATTCGGGGCAATGTGATCTCAACGTAAACATTCTTCTTGCTCCAGAACGGGAGCCTGGCGAGCCAATATTTTCGGCGAATGGTCTGCCGAGCTGCCGGCCAATCCGGTTCTGGCAGAATGCTGGCGCGGGCCTCAACCTGCGGCCCCGTCACTTTTCCGCGGATGGTACACGGGGCAACCTGCACGCGAGGGTCGTTCCGGATACGTTTGTATTTCCCGGAATCGCTGCGTGTCATGACATACAGCTTGTCATTGGTTTCTCCAAACCAAACCGGGGTCGGAACCGCAATGCCGCTCTTGCGGAAGGTGGTGAGCAAAATGTACTTTTGGCCGCGAATCTCGGCAGGAATGGAGGGAGGCATGGTTCGATTGTACGCACGCCAAGATCCCTTGGCCGCCAACAGAGGGCGGCTCGGGAGGACAATACTAACCTGGTACGCCAGGTGGTTCGTCCACATTGCCCGAGAGCCTCGCAGTATGTTACAAGCCAATTGATGCGCAAATGGATGCGTGATCGGCTTAAGCGCCGCAAGAAACCGTCAGACAAAGCTGAAACCAAACCTGCCCCGGCTCCATTGCAACCGGCTTTTTACGATATTGAACCGCAAAAGGAGAGGCCGGATGCGGAGCCCGAATCTGCTTCCGAAGCCGCAAGCGAGCCCGCGCCGGTGGATTCGTCAGCTCCCGCGGAGGATTTGCAGCCGGTTCAGGCGCAGCAAAATGCGCCGAAACGCCGGCGTCGAAGCCGTGGTCGACGCGGCCGTACCCCGAAACGTCAGGCTCAGCCCGCGTCCGAGCAAGCTCCGGTATCTGTTTCCGAGCCGCCGAGTGTTGCAGAAGCTCCAAGCGCAGAAGCGCCAGCCGCCACTCCAGTTCGCTCTGCCCCGGCTCGCGCTTCGCGCGGAACAGTAATTCTCGCCATTGGACTCCCGGGATCTGGCAAAAGTTCCTGGTTCAAGCGGCACAACATCACTCCGCTTTCCAGTGACCTGCTCCGGGCATTATTGTTCGATGACCCGACAGAGCAGCGCTTCCAGGATCTGGTTTTTTCGAACTTGCGATCAATGCTGCGTGCCCGGCTGATCGCACGGCGTCCGCTGAATTACGTCGACGCAACCAATCTCACCTCACACGATCGGCATGGCTGGATCAAACTGGCCAAAGACCACGGTTACGATGTGCAGGCGGTCTTCTTCGATGTTCCATTGGAAGTTTGCCTGGAACGCAATCGCAAGCGCGAACGCGTAGTCGGCGAAGATGTGATGCAACGCATGGCTTCGAAGTTGAAACCGCCGACCTTCGAGGAAGGATTCTCCAAGATTACGGTCGTCCGGGTAAAGCAGAAGGAATAACGGGGAGTGTCGTAGCGCGGACAAACGGGTCCTCACACCGTAGTTTGCCGAGTGCAGCAAAAACTTGCCGGAGTCTATTGCAAGAGTCGTGGAAGCTCGCCCACTTGATACAATTCTCCTGGCTTAAACAACAAGACATGAGCACTACTATGCCGCGAAGGTATCTCGGGATCTACCACAGGACTCCATTGGCCACGGTGGCGTGTGCCCTTATTGCTCTGGTGTTCGCTTCAGGCTGCCACTCCAACCGGAATTCCACAAGCCCCACCGAAAAGGCTGCCCAGCAAGAGCCGGACAGGTCCGCCAAGGTCGCGGCGCAGTCCGATCCAAACCCCGGCATTGATCTCAATTGCGTCTACGAACACCTGCAGAACCCGCCCGAGGCCTTCCACTATCGGTACAAAAAAGACGCATCCTCACCTGTTCACCAGGAAGCTGATGTGACTCCACAAACCATCGACGGATTTCGCACTCAGTTCGACGGATCCCAGCAGCCTCTCCATGCGACTCGTTCCGACCAACAAAGCTGGCAAGCGGCTCTCGCTGGGCTTACGGGAATCGGTGGCATGTCGAGCACAGTGGCCATGATCAATCACAATTCCGCCATGCAGCGCGAGACCGATGGCGGACAAGTGAACGGCTTTAATACGATTCACTATTCCATCGACACCGCGCGGTTTAGCGCGACTGAACGGCAGATGCTTCTCAAGCCAGGGGAGTTCGAAAAAGGCGATGCCTGGGTGACTTCGCAAGGATGTCCAGTGAAGCTCAGTCTCGATTCCGAGTTGCACCGTACCGACGGTAGCCTGATCGAGAAGCTGCACTATGAAGAGGCGATGGTGAAGAAGTAAGCTGCTCGCTGCATCTTCCCGGTGAAGACGGGAAGCCTATCTCAGGTCATTTACCAGATACAGATCGGAAAGCGTGCGTCCGTATTCGTAGACGTAGTTGTTGCCGTCGGGAGTCATCAGGATGGAACTGATGTCGGTGACGCCAGAAACATCGGGTGGAACGAGCTTCTTCCAAGGTTCTTTTCGGCCTGTGGCCATCTCGAAGCGATCCACAGTCGCGGGAACTTCGCCCAGCCGGTAAACAAAAAGGTATTTGCCATCAGTGGTGTAGGAAATCGGCGCTTCTTCCGAAGTGAGGCCAGCGATCGGCCGAATCTCCCCGGTATCCACCGTAAGTAACGCAGGTTTCTGATCGGCTCCGATAAAAGCAATTTGCTTCCCATCCGGAGAAATGGCGACCAGGCTGCCGTTGACACCTTCGCCGGTGACGGCTTTTACTGCACCTCCTTCGACGTCCTGCACGTACAGCCGAACGCCCTTTCCAGGTTCATCTCCGGAGAACAACAGGTGCTTGCCATCAGGAAACCAGCGCGCCCACAGACGGTTGATTGGATCGTGGGTGATGGTCTTTGATTCGCCGGCTCCTGTCGGTAAAAGCACGAACTGAACTGGAGGCTTGGGCAGGCCTGATAACGCCCACTTTTGATCTGGGGAAAGCGCAAAGCCTACGCCATCGCCGAGCCGGACCGCCGGCGAACCATCGGTACCGCGCAAATAAACCGAATAGTTCTCTCCGCCCGCTTCGCCGGATTCGACGAAGAGAAGAGTTTTGCCGTCCGCGGATAAATCTTTGGGCGCGGACCAGTCCATCCAGGAGAGGTCGCGTTCCTTGTTGCTGCCGGATGTCAGTCCGACCATCCCGACTCTGGGCACATCGCGCGTAATCAGGACGCGCCCGTCTCGGGCTACGTCCTGAAGCGTCAGCGTGCCGGGTTCGCGCGCCAGCAGCCTTTCATGGCCGGAGAGGGTTACAGCCGAGAGATAGCGTCCATAACCGATCCGCGTGCTCGAAAACCAAATCTCATTTCCACTCGGAGACCAACCGAGGCCCCAAGCCGTTTCCCAACCGATCGACAAGGTCTTTTTTTTGCCGGAGAGGTCCACGACGTCAATCGATCCGGCGTCATCCCGGCGGACCGGGTGTTCGATGAACGCGACCATCTTGCCATCCGGACGCACTCGCGGGTGACTGAGCCAGCCGCCGGTCTGGTACAGCACCTTGCCGATGGGATATTCCAGTCGGCTCACGCCGCCGAACTCACGAATGACGGCAAAATTGGTTCCGTCGGGCGACCAATCCGCCCACTGCACGTTCTCCAGCACTTCCCGGGGCGCGCCGCCGCCCAGCGGCACTCGTCCCAAGGTGCCTTCATTGATATAAGGATCCACGTTGTGACTGCCCAACAGAATGGCCATTTCGCCTTCGGAGGAGATCGAGAGCACCTCACCTTTAGCCAAACCGAACGGCCGCGATTCGGGACTGTCCGGCCGGGTGATAAACAATTCAACCGGATTGCCCTCCCACGCGGCGCTATAAACAATGTTCTTTCCGTCCGACGCAAACCGCGCCATACGGATGGTGCCGCCGCGGAAAGTCAGTTGGCGGTAGGTGGGGGGCGTGATGCTGGAGGCGAATCCTTCGCGTCTTCCTTCGAGATAGGCCCCCGCAATCAGCGCGACAGCGACAATCACCAGAGCCAGGAGCGCGGCACGCCATCGCTTGGTCGGCGAAGCTACGGCGACCGGCAGTGCTGGCTGCTGCGCGAACGATGTGCCGGACGGATGGGAGTCGGCTTGACGCTTGAGCCGTTGCAGATCAACGCGGAAGTCGGAAGCGGTCTGGTAGCGAAGCTTAGAATCTTTTTCCAGAGCCTTATCGATGATTTGCTGTAGCTTCTCCGGAACCTGCGGATTTACTTGTGCGGCTGGGGCGGGAGCGCGGTTGAGAATGGCATCGAAGACCGCGGCGCTGGTTGGGCCGGAAAATGCCTGCCGCCCCGTCGCCATTTCGTACAGCACGAGGCCGAGCGAAAATAAATCAGTGCGGCGATCCAGTTCCTCACCCATGGCCTGTTCCGGAGACATGTAGGCGATTGTGCCGACCGTCATGCCGGGACTGGTTAACAGGTGTGCGTTTCCTTGCACGGTGGCCGTGTCGCCTGTGGTGTGTGCCTGGGCTTCAGCGCTGTATTTTGCGAGACCGAAGTCCAGCACCTTGGCCTGACCGGTACGGGTGAGGAAAATATTGGCCGGTTTGATGTCGCGATGCACAATACCGCGCGAGTGTGCCGCATCCAACGCATCGGCAATCTGGACGGCAATCTCGATCACTTCGCTGAGTCGCATCGGCTTGCCTTCGATCCGGCGCTTCAGCGTCTGGCCTTCGATGAATTCCATCACGATGTAGGCGGTGCCGGCTTCCTCGCCGACGTCGTAAATCGTGCAGATATTCGGATGGTTCAAGCCGGAGGCGGTTTCAGCTTCACGGCGAAAACGCTCGAGAGCGGCCGGATCTTTGGCGGAATCTTCGGCCAGAAATTTCAGGGCCACAGTGCGGTGCAGGCGGGTGTCTTCAGCCTTATAAACCACCCCCATTCCACCGCCGCCCAGTTTTTCAAGAATCCGATAATGTGAGATCGTCTGGCCGATCATGCGTCGCGCAGTATGTTACGTGGAACCTCGGGGCAGGTCAAAGTGAATGAATCGAAAGGCACACGGAAGCTGGTTCTTCGAGGCCGCGGGCGGATAGCCTTGGGCATGAGTCTTCCTCCGTGAGGGTTTATAGGTCGTGGGCTGAGACGGTTGGAAACTCAGAGCACAGAAAACTAGCCCAGTGCCGTTTATTATCCGTGCGGCTCTTTCGATAGTCAACACGTGAGTAGAAGCAAGCCCGCGCTTGGCGGAAGGTAATACTTTTGTAATGTGTAATCTCCATCACAGCGGCAAGCGGTTGCGGACGCACATTCTTGTGCCATGGAAACTCACCCGAAGGGAAGTCGCGCTCGTGTCTTGCTAAGTTCAGTGTTTGGCCCCTACGCGCAAGATGACGAGTTTGGCAGCCGCGCTATCAATCCCATGGAGCTGTATCACAACCAGGTCACCCGTGCTCAAGGCACTTTCTCGGTTCGGATGTTTCACCGCTCATGGGGCATCATGATGATTCAGGCGAACATTTCCGCGCCATGCACGGTGCTGGATTTTCCCACTCGTGACGCGTTCGCACGCGAATTGACCGCGAACCAATATGACATCGTGGGAATATCCTCCATCATTGTGAATGTCGCCAAGGTGCAGGAGATGTGCCGCATGGTTCGCGAGCTTTCGCCCAATTCGGTCATCGTGGTAGGCGGGCACGTCGCGGCAATTCCTGGAATCGAGAAGATGATCGACGCCGACCACATTGTGCGCGGCGAAGGAATTGCCTGGATGCGCCACTACTTGTGTGAGGACGAGCACAGACCGATTCGTCATCCTGCCATAGTTTCCGGCTTGGAAACGCGCGTCATGGGGTTGCGCCTTCCTGATCGCCAGGGCGGTACGGCGGCGACCGTGATTCCTTCGGTGGGATGTCCCATGGGCTGCAACTTCTGCACTACATCGTCATTTTTTGGCGGCAAAGGCAAGTTCGTCAACTTCTACGAGACCGGTGATGAATTGTTTGACGTGATGTGCGGGATTGAATCCGAGCTCAAAGTGCAGTCGTTTTTCGTGATGGACGAGAACTTCCTTCTTCATCGTGAGCGTGCGATGCGGCTGCTGAAACGCATGAAACAGGAAAGCAAAAGTTGGGAGCTCTCGGTCTTTGCTTCCGCTCATGCCATTCGAAAATACTCCATGCAGGAGCTGACGGAGCTCGGCATTTCCTGGGTGTGGATGGGTCTGGAATCTCCCCAGTCGAACTATAACAAGCTGCAGGGAACCGACATTGGACAACTTACGCGGGAGCTTCGCGACCACGGCATTCGAGTGCAGGGTTCGACAATCATCGGGCTCGAACACCACACGCCGGAGAACATCAGTGATGATATCGAATCGGCGGCTAACTATCAGACGGACTTTCATCAGTTCATGCTCTACACGCCGGTTCCGGGAACGCCGCTATACCAGGAGATGGCCGACCAGGGGCGGATGCTGAAGGGCGTAGACTTCGCTGATATCCATGGCCAACACAAGTTTAATTTCCGGCACGCCGCGATCTCGCGCGATGATTCAAAACGCTTCCTTGATTTTGCTTTCCGGCGCGATTACGAACGCAATGGTCCAAGCCTTTATCGCATGTGTCAGACAATTTTTCAGGGATGGAAACGCTACAAGGATTACCCTGATCCCCGCGTTCGCGAACGCTTCCGTCGGCAAGCCAAAAAGCTCAGCGGCGGTTACAGTGCCGCTTTGTGGGTGATGGAGCGCGAATTCAAGAAAGTCAATGAAGGCGTGAGTGCGCGGATACACCAGTTGCGCTGTGAAATCCAGAAAGAATTTGCGATTGCTCGCCTTACGTCCACAACACTGGGACCAGTTTTGTTGTGGTTCAATCGTCGTGAAGAGAAGCGGTTGGCATCAGGGCTTACATATGAACCGCCGATGTTTGTCGAACGGCGGGTTTGAATGGCGGTCGCCTTCTTGGTTCATTGAATTTTCCTGACGTGAATCTCCTGTCCGTCCGGGCGGTGAGAGTGCCTCCAACTCAGCACAAAACAAGATGTGAGCCAAATCGGATTTGGTTCAGGTAATTCAATCGAGCGGCTGTGATCCCGGACATCCGGCTGGAAGACTGCTCAGTGCGGCTATAATCCCACACTGATGAGCACTCACAGGCTCCGCTAACAAGCATATGTTTCGTAGATCTAATTACGGTTTTTCGGGAAGGCACGAGATCCAATATGCGTGATACGCCGCAGCGAGCCACTCTTATCTATTTGTTGTTCACGCTGCTGTTCAGTGCGGTCTTCTGGGGTCTGATTATCTGGTCGGGCCATCTGGCCATGGCGTTCGGCATGATGGTCTTGGGCCTCATGTGGTGTCCGGCGTTGGCGGCGTTCGCGAGTTGCCGCGTTCTGGGTCGCAGCGTCAGGTCTTTAGCGTGGCGATGGCCGGAGTGGAAGTACATCGCAGCCGCGTATTTTGTGCCGATTGCCTATGCAGCGATTGCCTATGGTACGGTCTGGGCGCTCCGCCTGGGTGGATGGAATCATGATTTCGTTGGTCTGTTAGTGCAGCGTTTCGGGTTGCGCGGCATGCCCCCGTGGGCCACGTTTGCACTGTGGCTGCTGTTCACGGCCACGGTGCAGCTTATCCCAGCGCTTGCCAGCGGACTAGGGGAGGAGATTGGCTGGCGCGGGTTCCTTGTACCGGAGTTGGCCAAACAGATGTCGTTCACAAAACTCAGCCTGTTGAGCGGAATCATCTGGGCGGCCTGGCATGCGCCGGTTCTGCTGTTTGCCGATTACAACGCAGGAACCAATCGCTGGTTTGCCATGGCCTGCTTCGCGGTGATGGTGGTTTCGATCAGCTTCATCTTCGCCTGGATGCGCCTGCGCTCGCAAAGTCTTTGGCCAGCCGCGGTCCTGCACGCCAGCCACAACCTGTTCGTTCAGAGGGTATTCGACAACCTGATGCGCGACACGGGTAAGACCCTGTGGTACACAACCGAGTTCGGCATAGCACTAGCCGTGGTGAGCATTGGCTTCGCCGCATATTTTTGGATGAGACGGTCGGAGGTGGAAACCCGGCAGCCCTCGCTCGTCGCGAACGCCTGAATCAGAAGTTAATTGAACCGGGTGGTGCGCCATAGAGCGATGGCACAGCCCAGAAGCAAGGCCAACATCATCGCCGAGATCGCCGCTGCCCAATCTAGACTGATCTCGATGTGCGGGACCTCCGCGACCGCGGCGAGCACAACAAAGATGACCGTCGTGCCTCCGACAAGGAACCAATCCAGAACGGTTTTCCGACTCCGGTGTAAGCCATTCTCGGTTCCTTCCATGGCGGCTTCGAGATAGCCGCGGGTAAGCCCATAGCGTTTGCCTTCGCGTTGCGCGGCATCCTCCCAGGAAGCGTGCTCACGATCGTTGGCTGAAGACAAGGCAATTGCAACTGCTCCGGCAGCCATGATGATCGATCCACCGATCACCTCGGCATAAACCATGTGGCTGGCTCCGCGCAGTTCGTGAAAAACCAGGATGCCCCACAGAAGTCCCCAGAGCTGGTTGGTGTTGGACAAGGGAACGCCGCGGCTGATGCCGACGTATTTTGCCGCGTACTGTTGAAAAAGGTCTCCGATCACCCAAACGAAGCCGCCCAGCATCAGCCAGAAGAACACAGGTTTCGCTTGCACGATCTCTCGCCATAGCGGCCCGAGTCCGCGATAGCTCAGAGCTAGCGCAATCATCATGGCGAACTCGCCGACACTGAAGAATGTGACGAACGAGAACGGATTCATTCCGCTGAGGTAGGCTTTGCGATACGGGATATACATCGTGCCCCACAGAATACCGGCGCCGAGTGCGGCCAGCACGCCGAGTGTAGCCCTGCCTGTCGTGGCCTGAGCCGACGAGGCGAAGGCCAGCAAGGTCGCGCCGCCGAACATGACAAGCGCTCCGCCCAGCACGCCGAGCCAACGGCTCCATCCGGCGTTGCGCAATTCCTTAAACAAAAGGAAGCCCCAGAAGATTCCGAGCAGGCTGTTGCTGTTCCACAGGGGAAATGCGATGCTGAGGCCCACATCGCGAATCGCGTAGATCGTCATCGTGTTCGCTACCGCCCACATGCACCCGGCGAGCAGTGCCCATAAAATCAGGTGAGGCGCCTGACGGACATCGTCGCGCAAGTACGATGTGCCGCGGACCAGTGCCGGGACGCTCCAGCGAGCCAGAAATACTCCCCCGACCATGACGAGGGAGATCGTAATGGGCGAGATATCAGGGTTGGCGAGCTTGATGGGTGCTTCCGCCCCGCCCAACCATGCGCCGGCTGCGAACGCTGACAACATACCGACGGTCTGCAAAGCTCGCAGGCGACTTGTAGAAATGTGCTTTTCCGCGGGTGCAGGGGCCACAGAGTTCACGCACTGTCCTATTATCGAAGCCGAGACAGGAAGAGCAGCCCTGCCATCAGCACCACCAGCGGAATCCAGAACTGAATATCGGAGGTAATGGCGCGGAGAAGAGACTTGGGCGGCGCTCCCCCTTCGTTGTTATTCACTCGGATTCACCGTTTCTCCTGCGAACCTTCTGATCTTTCAAAATTCGCAGAATGGCAGTGATTGTATTCCAGTTCCGCGTCGTCGCGGGCACGCCGAACAGTTTGTCGACCTGCCCAAGGTAGCCAATCGTCTTCATGTGGCGGCGGTACATCCCAAAGACGAACTGGCCTTGCGACGCCATCACCCGCACTAGCCACTCTCCGTCGGAAGGGAAGGCGACGGGAAGTGTAGCCCGAACGCCGCCAGCCTTGGAAAGAATGCTTACGAAGCGAACCACATCGGCAGGGCCAGGCTTGGTGCCAAACGGATTTTGCGTCTCCATGCGAATCAGATCGCGTCCTTCGCACAAAACTACTTTTGTCTCGAATGGCAGCTTGCTCTGCAATGCCGCGAGGAATTTTGTCCGCGACCCAGGCTTCCGAACAACAAATGTCCCGGCCGCACCGACATTCACGACGTCAAACTCGCGAAGTTCAGTGGCCAGCAGGCTTGGGCGGAAGGTTCTGTGTCCGCCGACATTCACGCCTCGCAGAAAAACTACCAGAGCCATGCTGGCATTATGAAGAAAGAAGGCGAGACGCGCCAAGGAAAGTTGCCGTGCCTTGTCATTGTGACCGGAGCACGAAAGCAATCTACCTACTTCAGATACGGCAGCAGTTCCTTAAAGCCAGCGCTGCCTGATCCGCGAAGCAGTTCGTAAATGATCATTTCTGTCGAGGAAATCACAGCGCCAGCGGCCCGCATGCGTTCTAACCCAATGTGCCAGTTCCATTCGGTGCGCGAGCTCACTGCGTCCGAAGCCACGTGTACGATGTAACCTTCGCGCACCGCACCAAGCGCAGTCTGTGTAACACAGATGTGGCTTTCCATCCCGCACAGCAGGACAGTATTTCGATTGCCAGGCAGTCTCTTCAGAACCGAGCAGAAAGCGTCACTGCCGAAGCAGGAGAACATCTGCTTGTCGATCGCTGCGGTCTCGGGGAGCAGGGAAGCAATCTCCGGCACGGTTTTCCCCAAACCTTTTGCGTATTGCGTGCTCATCAGCACCGGCATTTTGAGAATTCCCGCCAGCCGGATCAGCAACTGCGAATTCTTCACCAGTCGCTCTTTCTCGAAAATAGGCGCGAGTAGTTTTTCCTGGATATCAATGACGATGAGCGCGCACTGATCGGCCTCAAGCGGCCGACGTGCGATCTCCGCGTAATCGTTCGAAAGCTGGCTGATGCTGCCGAGGCTGGTGACCATGGGCTTTCTCCTGTCCTGATTCTAAAGCCTTGACTGGAACTGCGAACCACTCACTGCATCTGGAACGGCTGACCTGGCGCCAGCACTCCTTTGGCGGTAATCCATGGATGCAGTTCAGGTTTCAGAATCCCGGCTTTCACCAGGGGATCCTGTACGACCAACTGATTTGCCTCCGCCATACTCACGCGGTAAATCCCGACTCCTTTCAACTCGCCCGGGTCGTTGAATGGGAATGGGCCGGCAATCGCGATGACCCCGTGATCGAACAGATTTTTTACGAAGCCGAAATGCTGTTTCAAGGCATCGTTGAAGGCCGGAGTGTCAGGGGCCCAATTGTTACCCGCCATGGTGAGCACGAGCGTGTACTGCTCCATGGTTTTCGTATCTTCGCCCGGGTCGTGGATGGCCTCGCCATCGATTCGCCAGGGGCCGTGAACCTCGGCTGCCAGCCTGCCGGCTTTGAGCGCCGGATCAGTACTAGTCCAATCTTGCGCTTGCGCCAATGAGTCCGCCTGCAAAACGAAAATGCCTCGCAACGAAGTGTCGTCAATCAACGGCCCGGCGACCAAGAGTTTGTGCTCCTCATGCAGTTTGCGGATGTTGGCGAAGTGTTCTTGCTGGAGTTTTTCGCCGGCTTCGTTGCTGAGTTGCGGCGCATTCGCAGGACGCTTCAACAGGACCATGAAATACTGCTTGGCGTTGGCTGCCGGTTGCTCCTGTGCGAAACCAGCTAGCAGTGGTGCAAAGACAACAATCGTGACTACTTGGACAAATCGTTTTCTCATTCTTGTGTCCCCCTGCCAAAGACAGTAGCTAAATTGGACGAAGGCGAAGTGATCAGGATAGTACAGGCACGAATTCCCTGGAGAAGTTCTGAAGTTGACCACCCGTGAGTCAGCCCCTAAAATCGAAGCTGCGGTTCTTCCTTCGCTAGAACTGCCCCCTCGTTCAACGGCAGGACAGCTGACTCTGGATCAGCATATCGGGGTTCGAATCCCTGGGGGGCAGCCAACAAATCTCCAGTCTTTACGCGGTACTGAAGCACAACCTCTAAATCTTAAGTTTCGTGACGCCGTTTCGTGTCACTGCTGTGTCACTACGAAGCTGGAACTGCAGCGGTCGACAGCGGCTATGCCCATGGGGCCAGTTCTCGGGCGGGCAGTTCCTTTTTTTCTCCTCCACCTCCATTTACTGGAGGCGGAGCCGCGGTTTCGGTGATCGTTATTCACTGCAAACCATTGAATCTGCTCACTTGCATTGACTGCTGTCCTGTTTATCTCTCTCCCGGACGCGACAGACGACGGGCTAGGCGCACGGGGGGTTTTGAGTGTAATCGCCTGTCGGAAGTATGTACTTTACGCAAGGCAGCACTCAAAAGAGCAATCGCGATAACTCTGCATGATGGGCTATTTCGGCCAACCTTCGGGGGGTTTTTTCTTGGACAGAGACTTCTTGATGAGGTCTTTCCAATTGCCCGTTAGCTTTAAGCGATCTGCCTTCGGGCCGGGGGTGGCCTTTTTCTTAGAATGGCTCAAGTTGTTGGCTGCCTTTTTCCTGCTCACGAATTTCGCGCTGTTGCGCCAATGGTTCCGTGTACATCAGGCGCTTTCCTTCTGCGCACTTTATCACGGCAACCGTGCGTTCTCCATCGTTCATTTCGCGATTGTTCCACAGGAAATCAAACTGCCATAGGTAGCGGTGCAAATACTCACGGCTAATGTTGTGATAGATGCCGATCAGTCCTCTGCGAATAAGCGCATGACTGCTCTCGGCAGTGTTCACGTGCACATCACCACGGGCGTATTCAAAAGTGCGATGACAGACTGACTCGTGACCACCAGTCCAGCCACGCTTGAGCCAACGGTAAGACGAAAACTCATCCGTCATCAGCTTGGCGCGTGCGTCAACATCTTGGCGGATCGCGGCCCGCAATGTCGCCGCTGTTACGTCAGCCACAACATGACGGCGAAGTTCTCCGTTACGCTCCACGGCACAGAACACCGGGGTTTTAAGAGTAGAACGCCCCGGCCCGCTTACGCCTTTGTAGCGGGGCTTACGCGGGCCGATATAGACCTCATCCAGTTCAACCGTGCCGCTCAGCTTACGTGCTGGTTTGGGGTCTGGAGCCATGGCAAAGCGAATCCGGTTCATTAGGAACAGGGCCGACTTATAACTGATCTGACAGTGCCGCTTGATCTCCAATGCCGAGACGCCCTTCTTTGAAGTGGCTGCTCTCCAAAATGCATAGCACCAATGCCGGAGTTCTATTCTTGATTCCTCGTAGACGGTGCCGATTCTGACGGTGTACTGCTCTTTGCAATCATGGCACCTCCAGAGATAACGGGAATTTCGCTTGCCAGTCTTTATGTCGGTCATCTTGTAGACGTCAACACTGCCACACTTCATACAAGCCGGAGTGTCACCCCACCGCTGTTTCTCAAGAAATTCAACAGCAGCGGCCTCATCACAGCAGGCGAGTGGAATATCTTCGATTGCCGGAGACTTCGACAAAATGTGGCGTTTCGTCTCTTTGTCCATGAAATAACTTTATACTTAGCGCAAGCATTGCGTCAAGTAAAAGTTGCACATTTGAGTGGCTTTGAGTAGATCGTTTGAGGTGCTTTCGCGGAAAACTAACGTAACTCAGATTTGACGAGTAACAGTACTTACACCAGACTGAAGATGCAATATCGTGGTGCGGGCGACGAGATTTGAACTCGCAAGGGGTGCACCGTCAAGTGAGAACCCCACTAGCTCCCAAGGCTAGCGCGTTTGCCGATTTCGCCACGCCCGCACACAGTGGATTGGCCGGGGAGATGTTCGGCAAAAACCTCGCCCCGGCCTTTTCCATATCACATTCTACTTCTGCTCCTCTTTCACTTTTTCCACATCTGCTTTTGCTGCCAAGACCTGGGCCATGCCAGAGAAAAATGCAGCAATGCGTTCGGGTTTCCAATTCGCGAATTCGGCCATGTCAACCCGAACGCTCACATTGAAATTAACAGCACCTTCAGTCGTGCCGAAGAATGTAGCCGCGATGCGTGTTTTAGGGGCTTCAGTCGTCGTTGGTGGCGGATTACTTGGGGTCTGGACTATATCGATGTTCGGTGCTGTGCTCGTAGCGGTCACGGCATTCGCTCCTTTTCGCACCTGAGTTCCGTCCCATTCAACAACACCGCTATTGCCGAGATAGTCAAGCAGGAAGCGGAGTTGATTCCTGTATTCTGGGCCTGCATTGCAGACGTCTGCAAGACGCTGGATGGCCTCATCGGTCGTCAGCGCCCCAAAGGAAAGTTTCGGCAATAAAGCCTCGGCGAACCAAGTCTTGACGACAAGGGGAGACGTCTTTGTGAAGGCAGATTCGGGACTCCAGTCGTAGGCCCGCAGGAAACTCAAGACCTCGGGCGCGGGAATGTAGCCTCCATCCGCTTTCAACAAAAAACCATTCTGTGCGTAGAAGGCATTATTCATGGACAACGTGGAAGCAGCCATATCTACTATCTTTGCGACTTCCTCATTGCTCACAACTTTTCCGTTCAATCCGCTAGCCGCACCCCATCCCCGCAATAGGTCTAGTTGGCGATTGAACGTAATGCGATCCGTGGGGAGATACTTGTTCGGCTTGCTCAGTGCGGTTGAAGTTGCTGGACGTGAAACTTTCTTAGGTGGAGCATTCTTCTTGGGCTGTGTTTCGGCCTTGGGTTTTGTTGCTGTGGGTTTGGGAGTGTTGGTACTGGTATCGGTGTCCCCTAGGAATGAGGCCACCGCTGAAGCAGTCGAAGACATATCAAACCTCCTTTTGATGTTCGGCTGAGTAAGATCATACGAACTCAAAAGGAGGAAGTCAATCCTAAGTTCCTGAATTCAACTGGTTGCGTAAAGTACATACTTCCGTCGCCTGTTAACGTCACCAACCAACAGGAACAGGAGCGCAGGGGAGTAAACTTCTTTGAGCTTATGACTCGGGTGAGCAGTATCGCGATAGCTGTGGCCTGGGTGGTCGCGATTGCCGGGGCGCTTTCCGCACACGATCCCGCAAGCACGCAAGCCGCTCAGGGCTCAAGCCCCAAGATAGAATTGCGTCTCTTAGCCGGCCAACTCGACAGAGGACTGCCAACGAGCTTCACATTCGTGTTTGTTAATAGAAGCGGACAGCAGCTGCGAATACCTCGTCCGACACAATGCATGGGCGGCGGTACGGTGATGCTTCGATCAAAATTCAAGTCTTTGAACACCCGCGGTGTCCCCAGTGGGGGAGGAGGCGGTTGTGTAAGCGGTTCGGAAGAGATACAGAAGATCTTCGAATGGGTCAAGTCTTGGCAATCACTCGACCCTGGAGGCTCACTCTCAGTTAGTTACTCAAGAAAAGACCTCTACAACTTCCAAGAAGATGCTGGGGACTATGACTTCTGGGGAGAATACATACCTCCCAAACTGACTATTAAAGAGGTTTCCCTGCTGGAAAGCGCAGGCGTTCGCTTTCCAAGAGTGCCACTTACAAGTACACACCTCCACTTCAAGAGGCTCAACTAACGTAATATCCCCATTACACTGAAAATGGTTCTTGGCACGGGTTGCCCCGTGTGCTAAGTACCGGCCTCGGCCAAGGCCAATATGCGAATCTCCTCAATGCTCAGTTCCACAAAGGTGGGGTTCCCCGGATTGATTTGCATTGCCGATCGGCCGGACTGTAACGCCAGACGACAGAGCGAAGGAGTGTCTACGGCAATCCATGTCGGCACGCCTGTTTTCCACTTGGCGAGAGCCTCAGGGTTGGTGAACACAACCATTAGCTTGCGTCCGCCCCGGTCTTGAAAAGACAAGAAGTCTATTCTTAATTCCCGCACCAGTCGCCCTGCTGCATCACGGTCAAGATTGCTTGGAATGCTTGGCACCGGCAGTATGAGACGCTGATTTGTCAAAGCGGTGTACAGATCGCTTCGCGCGGCTGGACTGTCTGACTCGACAACAGTCCGAAGTGAGCGAGAGATTCTTGATTCCGATTCCTTGCCGGATTGTTGTTGAAAAAGCCGTGCGAAGAATTTCATTGAATTGAGGATAGCCTACTGAGTTCTTGAGAGTTGCCCGCTAGCTGACGTAACATCCTCATCTCTAACAATGTCGGCGGTGTCAAGCACCTTTTGAGCAACACTTCTGCATGCACTCATGAAAGAGCGCCATTTCGCTCTCGTAGTTGGTTTGCGCGTTTCCAACCCTGGGCTCGCTTT
>Ga0070741_10001557_pt1 | contig 69123 bp, 63 predicted proteins | sample Coa_R1_4_FD_66440 | JGI IMG/M metagenome (GOLD analysis project Ga0070741, IMG submission 66440) | Surface soil microbial communities from Centralia Pennsylvania, which are recovering from an underground coalmine fire - Coalmine... | ecosystem: Environmental > Terrestrial > Soil > Unclassified ... | reverse complement strand
TGTGTCATTCTGAGGAGCGAAGCGACGAAGAATCTCAAATTTTGAACGAAAAAAACGAGATTCTTCGCTCCCGTTGGTCGCTCAGAATGACATGAGACGAATTTGCATACAGACCCTAGAGACAGATAATTAACAAGCAAGTGCGCCGGCAACGGTATTCATTCTGCCCCACTCGCTACTCTCCACGCTCTACTCTCTTCTCTATCAAATCCATATATGCGCCTTCAAGCAGGTCGCTTTTTTGAACGCCGAGTTTCTGCATCAAGTCTTCGGCAATCGCCTGCCCCTCCGCGTCGGCTTGACCGTCACGCAGGACGACTTCCAATTCCATGAAGTGACCGAGACCTTCCACATTGTCCACGTGCACGCGCGTCTGCCCGACGAGATAAAGATAGCGCGTCTTCTTCACCACGCCGCGAATGCCATAGGCCATGCTCAACACCCGGATGAGATTTTCAGGATCGGCGATGGCGGCAATGTGATAGTCCGAGCGTTTGGGGCCGTCGCGGTCAGGGCGTTGGTAAAAGATCAATTGGGCGCGGCCCGCTCCGAGGTCACGGAGTTTGAGGCGGCCTTTGTCCACGCGAAAAAATGTATCCACTTGCGGAATCACTTCGCCGACCGCGCCGCTCAACGCCTCGGCGCGCTGACAAATGTCTGCAAAATTACGGACGCGGGCTTTGATCTCGATATTGGCCGGCATGGATCATTCTCACTCGCCTAGTCTAACATATTCGGTGTTTTTATCGCCAAGAAGGCCGACGAAAAAATGATAAATGGCATAGAGTTCCAGGGCAAAGGGCAGATAGCCGCCGTATCCCAGCAAAGGCATCTCGAAAATTTTGAGCCAGCCGCCCCACGCCACGTGATAAATCCATTTCGGGTATGAAAGGTAATTCCACATTTCCCAGAAAAAGGCCGTGAGCAAGACGCCCAGCCATAATGCAATCACCGGACGCCAATCTCCTTTGCAAGTCCATTCGGCGAGCGAGCGATGGCCAAGCCAAATGTTGACCGGCTCCAAAATGAAATACAACGAAAGCCAGATAAATGGAAAGAAGATGGCGGGCCAAATCAACATGACGGCCAGCATGATCCAACCGAGGAGGAAGAAACTGATGGTGGTCCATTTATCTGTTCCGATGATTGGGCCGCGGCCAATGCGTTTCACAAAATTGAAACTCGCGATTAACTCCGCGCTTCCAAAGACGGCGGGAACAACGGTTGTAAAACTGAGCGTTGTCCAAAACGCGTATTGCAACGGCGTGAACATTTCCGCGCCGATGTAGGTCCAGTTTTGAGTGCGGAGGTTGAGCAGTTCAAACAGCCACCAGGCAGGCGCGGAGACAATGAACAAGCCAATATATTTTTTCCAACTGCGGGCTAGCAGTGAAGTGCCTGTTCGCCAAAAGATCAACGCGTCTATGCTGAGGCAGTATCCGAGCCACAGCGGAAAGAAAGCCCATTGCGTGCGCGGCCCGTTCAAAGTCCAGTTGAGAAGCCAAAAGAGACCGGTCAGGGTCAAACCGATCCAGCCATGCAAGGGGAATTTTCTCTGACGTTTTTCCATATTCAACGTATGTGATGTGCGTTCGGTAGTTTGCATTTATCTCTCCAGAGAAGAATCAATGAATTACAAATATGACAACTCAAGTCCATTTTTCGTATGTAAACCTTGCAATCACTTAACATTACAGGTTAATAACATTGCAAATGTGTAAATGCGCTCAAAACAGAACATCGTTATACTGCAATCAAGTCAAAATAAGAGAAGGAGTTAAAAAAATGTTCTTCACCCGAGCAATCAAAGTATTTCTCATCGCCCTCATTGCGTTTGTGTTCGCCACAGTAGCCACTGCGTTTGCGGCTTCGAACACAATTCCCTCCGCAGGAGCGGCCGGTGACGGAGCCAATACCATCAGCGGTTATACCGTCACCAACGTGCAATATAATCTCAACGCCTCCAATCCCGCCAACATCGACTCGGTCTCGTTCACGCTCAGCGCCTCTGCTACCACGGTGAAAATCAAACTGGTCGCGGCCGGCTCGACCTATTATAGCTGTACCAACACCAGCGGCAACAATTGGTCGTGCACGACGACCGGCGCTACCGTGTCCCCCTCGGACGAGTTGCGCGTGATCGCGGCCAACTAAAGTTCTCTTCCGTTGCATTTCAAGGAACCGGGCCTGCTCGAGGTGGTTTCCCACTATGCTGATCAGGGAAGCGCCAGTAATGAGCAGGCCGGTTTCTATGTCCGGTAGATGGCCTGATGCAAATTTTGAACAACTATCAGCGCTGGCGGCAGGCATTTTGGGCCGGCCTGCTTCTCGTGATGCTGATCACGGCCTGGACGCTGCTTGCGCCTATTTCATTGGGAGGGCAGGCGGCTTACGTGATTATAGACGGCTCGAGCATGGAACCGCATTTCCATCTCGGCGATCTGATAGTTGTTCGGCAGGCGCAGTCTTACGGGGTCGGCGACATCGTTGCATACAACAATCTCGAACTCAGACGATATGTGTTTCACCGCATCATCGCAACCAAAGGCGATCATTACATCCTGAGAGGCGACAACAATCAATGGGACGATTCGTATCAGCCCGTGCAGAGGGAGCTGATTGGGAAATTCTGGCTTCAATTCCCCGGCCTCGGGAAATGGGCGCGCTGGGCGCGCGTCCCATCGAACATGGGGCTGATGGCCGGCATCGTTGGCGGCCTGATGGCACTGAGCCTTTTGATCCGCAAACGCAATTACAGAAAAAACAACATGCAGGACAAATCCATTAGTGAATGGTTCCGGCGCCTGCGCGAAAAAGGCTTTCAGCAATTCGCGATAAAGTCAGCCGAAAACAAAGACTCGAACTCGGTCGGGTCAATTGAACGCGCCGGCGGCCCGGATCAGCCTCAGAATTTCAAACATTGGGGAGCGATACTGGAAGGCTTATTTTTTGTGTTGGGCAGTTTGGCCTTTGCTTCCCTCATTCTTGGATTCTTTGCTTTCACCCGCCCGGCGCAACGCACGGTGGCGAACAACATCGGATATCAACACGTCGGGTTGTTCTCTTATTCTGCCACTGCGCCGGCTGGAATCTATGACTCGACTTCAGTTCAGACCCGCGAACCCATTTTCCCAAAATTTACCTGTGTTGTGAACATCCGATTCAGTTACGCTCTGGCCGGGATACAACCCGAGGAACTGGCAGGGAGCTACCAGCTTTCCGCAAATGTCCTTGACGAGAACAGCGGGTGGCAACGCACGGTTCCTCTCATCCCGCAGACACCTTTCACCGGTAACACCTTCATCGTCAACGCTCCTGTTAATTTGTGTCAAATCGAGGATATGACTGCCGGCCTCGAACAAACAACGGGTCTCTATCCCCCTTTTTACACCCTCAGCATCGTACCCACAGTCACTCTCAGCGGGAAGGTGCAGGGCCGCGATCTGGTGGACACCTTCGCCCCGCATTTGGATTTCCGATTCAATAAAGTGGTCTTTTCCGTTATTTATTATGATCCAAAGGTTAATCCTCTCAATCCCTCACAGGCCGGCGCTGTGCAAAACTCGCGACAGGAGCCAAACCTGCTTCCAATTTTGGGAATGCAGTTCGATGTCGGCAGGTTACGTGCGCTCTCCGCACTGGGATTGATCATTTCCGTGATTGGCCTGGCGATCATTGGAGGCTTTCTTTCTTCGCTTGCGCGGCAACGTCAAGGAGCGTTGCTTCAACTCAAATACGGTCCGCTATTGGTCGAAGCCCGCGACCGAAGCCTGGCGGAAACCTCGGTCATCATTGACGTAGCCAGCATGGACGATCTGGCGAAACTAGCCGAACGAAACAATACTTTGATTTTGTACCAGAAACGGGACCCCATACATTTTTACACTGTGCGAAGCGACAAACTCACGTACCGCTTCGCAATCAGTGAGGGGAGCGACGCCGGGTTTGGAACGCCGCTGATTCAATTGGAAGAGGACCTGCATCGAGGTCTCGAACGCGGAGAATTCGAAGTACATTACCAGCCGATCATGTCACTATCGGATGGAAAGATCTTCGGCGTGGAGGCGCTCCTGCGCTGGCGTCACCCGCAACGCGGACTTGTCCCCGCCGCGGAGTTTATCCCCGCCGCGGAGGCAACAGGGCTGATTAATCCGCTCGGAGATTGGTTACTGCAAGTGGCCTGCGCTCAACTCAAAGAATGGCGCCAGGCGGGCCATCCTCTGATGCTCTCGGTCAATTTTTCGGAACGACAACTGGAAGGCGACCTGGCAGGCTCGATCTTGCCCGTGCTTCAGAGCACAGGCATGGACCCCCATACTCTTCAAATCGAGATTCCGGACGCCGGAATGATGGAACAATCGCGCATCATTATCCCCCAACTTCGCAACTTAAAGGATCAGGGGGTGCAGATTTCAATGGATGATTCCAGCGGCTTTTCCGGATCGTCATCCTTCGCGCAATTCCCGATTAGCAGTATCAAACTCGAACGTCCATTGGTACAACAAATCAACAACCAGGCAAAGGCCGTGAGTCTGCAACGGGTGATCGAAGCCGCCCGCGGGCGCGGTCTGAACGTGACGGCTGTCGGTGTGGAAACGCAGGAGCAGTTGGAATTCCTGCAGGCGCAATATTGCAATTTCGCACAGGGCTATCTGCTTGGCCGCCCCAGTTCTGCGCAGGAACTCACTCGCTCCCTGCTGGAGGGCACAAAAGACTCGCCGCAGGTCGGCACACATGAGGAGGAGAAATGATTCTTCGCACGTTCCATCGCCTCGCGCTGATTGGACTAACCGTGCTGATTCTGGCCAGCGTCTTCTCGGCAGTCGCCGCGGCGAACACGGTTCCATCTTCACGACTCGGAGATCAACGAAGCGTCATTGATGCGAATGCCCTGAAACCTCCACAATGCTCGGCTTTGAATTTAACGTCTGTGTATGTTTGTCCATCGGCGGGTGGAAGTTGCAATCCCACCGGCACAAGCGAATTGGTGTTGGGAAGCCCCCTTGACGATGATATTAAGGCGGGTCAGGGGGATGACTGCATCCTGGGCGGCGGAGGCAATGATCGCATACTCGGCCAAGGCGGGACAGATGTTTGCATCGGCGGGCCGGGCAACGATACATTTGGCGGATGCGAAACCTCGATTCCATAGATGCGTCAGCCAACCTCGAATAATGTTGCGAATAATGTTGAACAATGAATGAAAGAACCTCCCGTATGGAGGTTCTTCTTTTACAGTAGATTCGGGCGGCGTTATTGTCGCGTCGACTCCATCATCGGCTTATTCGGCCACGGCGCAAAACGAACCACTCCTTCCCCTCCCAATTGAGCCAATTGCTCGAACACTTCGTAAGTGTGTTTATCCAACGGTAGAAATTGATTGAGGAACAATTCACCGAAAGCCGTCACGGTGAATGTGGCAGAAGAAATATATTTGATCTCACCGAACTCCGCATGTCGGAAACTGAAATGATCCATATTGGCCTCTTTGTCCTGCTCGGCAGAGGAGACCAACTTCCAAAATCGGTCGAAGAGCGGATATTCGTTCGGATTCCGAAACGCTTTCATTAAGTATTGAAAATATGGTTTGGCGCGGTAGCGCAGGCTTATCTCGCGAAAGGCGCGCATTGTATTGATTGCATAATTATCCCAATTCTCGGCGATCTGGGTCCGCGTGACCAATTCACGTCCGAAAGTCAGTCGAATCGAATTGAACCCTCCGGGAATACGTTCGGCACTTTCAAGAAGAGAAAGCGGAGGCTTGAAAAAAGCAAGGATGCAATTATTGGCGGCAATCACATCCCCATAGACATCAATCACAAACGCCGGGAGGCGCACCTGGCCCATCAAATCCAGCATCTTTTTCAGAATCTTCTGCGCATCGAACGCATCGGTAGTGATCCCCGCCGAAGGCTGACGGACGATCTGCCGGTCATCCAACCCGCTGGCTGCCAAAAAGAACTCACGCCGTTCCAAAGTCGTCAACTGAAGAACGTTAGCCAGACGAAACAATAAATCCGGTTCAAAGTGTTTTTTGACGCCCCGCTCCAATTGGCTGATGACAGGCTCTTCCACCTCGGCATATTCGGCAAGTTGGAATTGAGTCCAGTCCATATCCTGGCGAAGAGCCGCGACGAGCTTTCCAAACTCTTTTCGATTCATAAGCTTGCTACCTGTATTTAGCCAAAAATATCTTCGAGTACAGTTGAAAACAATTTGCTGGACTTATCAGCAAGGTATCCCATAATTATATTCAGTCTCTGCAAAAATGCGGAGATCAAAAGCTAGCAATTGATCCCGAAAGGGGTTCACAGGGGAATGTCAAGGATCAGTTGGGGGATGCCTTGAGGAGGGGGAGCAGAAATTATCAGAGACTCCAGTTGTAGCTGGAGTCTCTTTATTTTCCGATAGCGATTCGATAATTTGACTAGACTAATTGACATTTAGATACCCAAACAGCCTCCACATGCTCCGCATCAATCCGTGACCGAAATCCGGATTCAAAAATTGATTAGGACATGAGCCTGGAATCACCGCGATCCCATTCTGACGGCACATTTCAACCGCCTCGCGCGAGACGCTGGTCATGCCCGCCGCTACACCGGGCTTGGTGCCCATCAGACAGTGCATCCAGACGTGCCTGACGCCCAATTCCACGCACTGGCGGACGATGGCGGCCGTCACTTTTGGGTTGGCGAGGATGAACACCGCGTCTACTTTTTCGGGAATCGACTTCAGGTCCGGATAGCATGTCGCTCCATCAAACGTGGACATATGCGGATTGACGGCATAGACCTGATAGCCCGCATCTTTGAACTTCCTGTAGTTCGAGTTGCAACCCGTCTCGCGCCGATCCGAAACTCCTACGACAGCGATTCTTTTCTGGGCGAGGAAGGCCTGAACCATATTATCGAGTTTTGACATAGGATTTCTCCTTTAATGAAAAATCGAAGCCGCGCGGCTTCGATTAATTTATTGTTTGCTACAATGAATGAGCGAGTTTCATAGTCGCGGATTATACATACTTAACCCGTCCCAATAAAGATGATGAAAATCACATCATGACCAGAATCGTTCAACTCTGGAGTGGACAGCGGGATCAAACACAAGAGGCATAGGCAGGATCGCAAAACAGCATGATACTTTACGCCAATAAGGAGTGAACCTATGAAAGCCCACTTTCTAAAATCTACAAGTTGTGTTTTGCTCATGGCATTATTAGGAGCGTGCGGAACCCGCGCAACCTCAATTCCCACCGCCAACCCGGCTACTGCTACAACTTCGCCAACTGAAATTCCACTGCCTTCCCTCTCGATCACACTGGGTAAGACCAACGATGCGCAGGGAATCAGCCTCGACCAAGGCGGAGACACGGATACTCAGGCGGAATCAAAAGGGAATCCCCCGTTTGAAACGCACAAGAGCGGCAACAACAAGGCGCTCGCCTCGTCGGATGGCAACAAAATCCCCGATTCTTATCTTCAATTCAATGTTGACGATAATAAGCTCTTTAACAGCAAGCCGACGGCTCACGTGCGCGTGGAGGTGGACTACTTCGATCAAGGCACAGATACTTTTTCGCTCCAATACGACGCCCAGTCCGGCACGTTTGCAGGCGGAGGTTCTGTTGCTAAAACAAATTCGAAGACATTCAAGACCGCAGTCTTCAATTTGTGCGATGCCAAGTTCACCAACAGCGATAACGGGGCAGACTTCCGCATATCGGATAACGGCGACGGAGCAGAGTTTATCCGCGCGGTGCGGGTGATCGGATTGCCATCATCCGGCACGCAAACAGTAAAAGTGGATGACTTCGGCGCCAATCCCTTTGACGACAAACCCGACAGCGATGCAATCCAAACTGTCCTTGATTCGACTTGCAGTGGGGATACGGTCGTTTTTACGTCCGGAGTCAATAATCCTGATTACAAAGGCTATCTCATTGATAAAACTTTGTTCCTCACCGGCATGTCGGCCAAGCACAATCTGACATTCACCTCCAGCGACCCCCGCAACCACGCCCTCTTGCGCGCCACCGCCGATTTGAAAGGTTTTGTCGTGCGGCTTTATGCCCGCTCGCGCTTCAGCAACTCAGGTGATATTGACAACATTGATTTCGGCAACATTGACGTCAACGGTGACCGCGACGAACGCGTCTGCCTCGGTTCAGATAATGTAGAAAATGGGCGCGGAGATAATTGGGGTTCCTGGTTACCCGAATGCACAAACGCGGGAGACCCGTGGTGCGCACCCGGCAACATCGCGCTGGAGGGTGGTTCAGACTGGAACGATGCGGGCCAGAATTATCAGGCTCATCCATCTTCATGGACAACCGGCGTCGTGATCCATGATGTAATTGATCAGCAAACCGAATGCGCGACGGCCTTGGCTTTTTTCAGCGCGGCGGGCACAATTCAAAACGTAACGATTGACACAGCAGGCGATCACGTTCACGGTGCAGGCTGTGCTTACGCCGATAACGATGGAGACCGAACTGGCTGGTCGGACGGAATCACGCTCTTCGGTCCCGCCCAGACCGTAAAGAACAACATCATCATCAATCCATCCGATGTTGGCATCGTCTTTTTCGGCGGCAAGAATACAATCATTGCCAACAACACCATCAAGGTGACGCAGGGCAATCATGGAGCCTTTGCGGGCATCGCCCTCCATCCTTGGATTCTAGGCGATATATCTGGAACACAGATTGTTGCAAATCAAGTTTCCAGTGAAGGCGACACAAAATGCGGGGGCATCCATGCGGGCATTAATATCGGCCCGCAGATGTGGGGCGGCGCGTGCGTGGACACATCCAGCCCTGCGATGTTCGGAAACAGCGGATGTTCGACGCATCCTTCCCAGCCGACAGTGGCCGCGTGCACCGGGGGCAAATGCCAGCTGTGGGCCTATCTGCCATCCGGCTCGACGTTGACGTTGAAGGACAATGTCGTCACGGGTGCGCACATCAACTACTTTATCGAAGGCCTTGATGCTTTGGGCACTTTCATTGACGAGAACAACATCAGCATTTCGCCGCAACTCTCGGATTGGGACGCGGCGAAACATGGATGCAATGGCGTCAAATGGGGCGCGCTGGATAAAGTGGCGCATGATCCAACCCTGCCTGGTTACACCGATCTGCTCATCCACTGCGAACGCTGATATTTTGCAAAGCAAAACAGGCGGACGAATTCGTCCGCCTGTTTTTACATTTGATGCGCAAATTAATGAGATGACTTCAATAATTCTGTGAAAAATGAAAAACCTGCCACGCAAACAGAAGCGGCCACCGGGATCAATCCCAAGAGAGCACAAATGAGACCGAGAATCCAAACAACCAGACCAAACCAGCCGGTGATCAAACCAATTTTCGCCAAATTCTCGCCAGTCACCATGCCACTGCTGGTTTTGATCTCCTTCATCGCCATGTTGCCCGTAATGACAGCAACCACACTACCAATAATCGGAACACCCACAAAAAAGGAAATCCCGCCGATCAGGCTTACGATAGCCATCGTGCTCGTTCGTCTGAGAATCTCCGGGTGAAATTGGGGGTCATTGATCATGAGTCCTCCTATGTTTCAAATTCACAGTTTGGCTAGAATTTCGGCTTTCTTTGCTTCGTAGTCTTCCGATGTGATTAAGCCGCCATCGCGCATTTCCTGGAGTTTTTTAAGTCGCTGTTGAAAGTCATCCGACTGAGGCAAGGCTGGTGCAGAGGCTGATGAAGATGGGATTTGATACATAGCCACATTGGAGTTCAGCAATCTTTCCACTTGCGCCAGCAGGCGGCTGTAAACCGGCGCGGGATCAACGAAAAGGTAGAGCGCGGCCACAAGCTCCAGAATCCCAAAAACAAACCAGCCGACGGTCAGACAGATCCAAACCAAGGCATTCGGACTCCATACAATCACGCTTTCGATTCGATAAAGCCCTGCTTGTTGCTGTTTGATGGCGACCGCGGCCTTTATGGTAGCGACAAAACCGAAATTGATGCCTGAAGTACCGCCGTCTATTTGAAATCCATAGGGCGTATCTTGAATGACTCCGCCCAAGGTTCGAAATGTTTCTCTTGTTGCGACCTTAACTTCTTCAAAGGATTTATCAGTTCGAATTTCAGCGACTACTGTTTTCGTACCCATCCTGCCAATCCTTTCCCGTGATGAAGAGAATGGAATAGATTATACATCTGTTCATTTTAGAAAACACAAACTTCCCCAAGGGACTCGCCTAGATGAGACATCCTTTACTAAAACCCCTCCGCGACATACTCACCCCACACGCCGCGGAGTGCGTTGCAAATCTCACCAAGCGTGATGTCATTTTCGACGCACTCAATAAACAGCGGCATCAAATTCTCTGTTCTATTCGCGGCGGCCTTCAGCTTCTCAAGCAACTGCCCCACTAATCTCTGATCTCTACTCTCTCTTAATTTCTTCAACCGCTCACGCGCCGCGGCTTCAATGGCAGGATCAACCCTCAACCTCTCCAAGCTTCTTTCTTCTTTCACCTCAAATTCATTCACACCAACAACAATCTGCTCTTTCTTCTCAATTGCCTGTTGCGCGGCATACGCGGCATTCTGGATTTCGTTCTGCATGTAGCCGCGCTCGATGGCGATCAACGCGCCGCCCATCTCGTCAATTTTGGCAAGATATTCCTGCGCGCCTTTTTCGATCTCATCGGTGAGATACTCAATGAGATACGATCCCGCCAGCGGATCCACCGAATCCGCGACACCGGATTCGTAAGCGATGATCTGTTGCGTGCGTAATGCAACGCGCACGGATTTTTCCGTCGGAAGCCAGAGCGCCTCATCCATCGAATTTGTATGCAAACTCTGCGTCCCGCCGAGGACAGCAGACAAAGCCTGAATGGTCACGCGCACTACGTTATTCTCCGGTTGTTGCGCGGTGAGAGTCGAGCCTGCCGTCTGGGTGTGGAAGCGCAACTGCCACGACGACGGTTTTTGCGCCTTGAAGCGTTCGCGCATGATCTTTGCCCACACTCTGCGCGCCGCGCGGAACTTCGCCACCTCCTCCAAAAAGTTGTTATGCGCGTTGAAGAAGAACGAGAGCTGACCTGCGAAATCGTCAACGGATAAACCTGCGCGCAGAGCCGCCTCCACATACGCGATTCCATTTGCCAATGTGAACGCGACCTCTTGAACTGCGGTCGAACCAGCCTCGCGGATATGATAGCCGGAGATCGAGATCGTGTTCCAGTTCGGAACTTCTCGCGCGCAAAATTGAAAAATGTCCGTGATCAATCGCATCGAGGGCGCGGGCGGAAAAATATAAGTGCCGCGCGCCGCGTATTCTTTGAGAATGTCATTTTGAATCGTGCCGCGCAATTTTCGGATGTCCGCGCCCTGCTTCTTCGCCACCGCGATGTACATCGCCAGCAAAATTCCTGCCGGCGCATTGATGGTCATGGATGTAGAAACTTTTTCCAATTCAATATCCATGAAGAGCGTTTCCATGTCGTGCACGGATGAAATCGAAACGCCCACTTTTCCCACCTCGCCATGCGCGATGGGATCATCCGCGTCGTAACCAATCTGCGTTGGCAAATCGAACGCGACGGACAATCCGGTTTGACCGTGTTGCAATAAATATAGATAACGTTTGTTGGTTTCTTCGGCAGTGCCAAAGCCCGCGTATTGACGCATCGTCCATAACCGCGAGCGATACATCGTCGGCTGGACTCCGCGCGTAAATGGATATTCGCCTGGGAGGCCCAATTTTTCTAAATAGGACTCTTCTTCGTTGAACGGAGACGAAGCGCCCGGCACCGCCACACGCGGCACCTCAATGCCGGATGAGGTCTCGAAGCGCGTCTTCCGCTCCGGAGTCTTTTCCAGTGATTTCTTGAGAGTATTTTCTTGCCATTTTTTATATTGTTCTCGCAGGCTCATAGCTTTCACCACATTTCGAACCGCGAAGCACGCGAGGGTTAAAAGATTTTCTTAGCGACCTTTGCGCTCTTTGCGGTTAATTTCTTCAAGTATAAAGCCAAACCCTACGTAACAGAATTGGACAAACATGGGCGAAATATCAGGACAAACGTCAGTTGTGAACTGCCAACGAAAATGCTAGACTTATCGTATACCAATTGAGGAGACTCTTTATGAAAATCATCGGCTATATCGCCGCGGCGATTCTGATCTTCTTTGGTGTGTTATTTATTTGGGGCGCGGGCGGGACGGGCGGCGGTGGATTCAGCTGGATCGTGACCGGCGCGGCCAGCGTGTTGATCGGCTTCGGGTTGATCTGGCTGTCCTCGCGCAAGCCGGCATCAGGTCCCGCGGGAGGCGGCGAACCCGTTCTCAAACTCGACCTGCCGGGTCAGACAAAGATCGAAGCCATGACCTGTCGCAATTGCGGAAGTCCGCTCAAAGCAGAGAATATCAAAATGGTGGCAGGCGCGCCGATGGTGACTTGTCCGTTTTGCGGAACGACCTATCAATTAACTGAAGAACCGAAGTGGTGATTCAGTGTCAAGTGCCACATGAGATCGGGAGGGCAGTATGTTTCGTAAATTTCTAGCGTCCATCTTTGTCTTATTGATGGCGCTGGCCTTGCCTGCCAGCGCGCTGGCGCAATCCTATTCATTCAGCCTCGATAAAGAAGTGGTCAATGTGTTTTGGAATGCAGACGGCACGCTCGCGCTGGATTACCAACTCACCTTTTCCAATCAGCCTGGCGCCCATGCGATTGATTATGTAGACATGGGCATGCCCAACGGGGATTTCGATCTGAACAGCGCCAACGCGTACGCGAATGGTGTGCCGGTTTCGGTTTCGCAAAGCGATTATCAGGGAAGCGGTTCGGGCTTCGCGGTGGTGATGGGATCACAAGCGATTCCACCCGGAGGCCGCGGCACGGTGCATGTTTTCGTCGGGCGCATCACGAACATGTTGTACAACGATGACCAGGACACAAACTATGCGAGCGCGGTCTTCGCGCCGACATATTTTGGTTCGCAATATGTGGTCGGCTCCACTGACTTGACCGTAACTTTTCATCTGCCGCCCGGCGTCAAACCGGATGAGCCGCGCTGGCATTCCGCGCCGGCGGGCTTTCCATCTGATCCCCAAACCGGATTTGATTCGGATGGCCGCGTTACATACACATGGAACAATCCAAATGCCAATGGGCATAGTTCATATAAGTTTGGCGCATCCTTCCCAAAATCCTATGTCCCCGCAGACGCCATCGTTACCGCGCCGGCTTTTGATTTCTCCAGCCTGATTTACGCCGTCATCAACAATGTGGGAAATTTCCTTTGTTTCGGCCTCTTTGCATTCATGTTTCTCGGCCTGCCCATCATCAGCGCGGTGCAGGGACAGCGCCGCAAACTGCAATACGTCCCACCGCGCATCGGCATCGAAGGTCACGGCATCAAGCGCGGGCTGACCGCGGTCGAGGCCGCCATCCTGATGGAACAACCGCTCGATAAAGTGATGACCATGATTTTGTTCGGCGTCATCAAAAAGGGCGCGGCCAGCGTCGAATCGCGCGAGCCGCTCAAAGTCGAGGTGGCTTCACCGATGCCCGATGGCCTGCACGATTACGAAATCAACTTCCTCAATGCCTTCAAAGAGTCGGATGCCCGTTCGCGTCAATCCGAGTTGAGAGACATGATGGTCAAGCTGGTGAAGTCGGTCGGCGAAAAAATGAAAGGTTTCAGCCGCAAAGAGACTCAGGATTATTACAAGAACATCATGGAGCAAGCCTGGGCGCAGGTGGAAGCCGCGGATACGCCGGAGGTCAAGGGACAACTCTTCGAGCAGAATCTCGAATGGACGATGCTCGATAAAGAATACGACGACCGCACGCGCCGCGTCTTCACTGGACCGATCTACGCACCGATGTGGTGGGGACATTATGACCCATCCTACCGTCCGCTCACATCTGGATCCGCGCCGGTTTCCACTTCACCGGGTTCAGGCAAAGCCCCAAGCTTTTCCGCGCCGCGCTTGCCCGGTTCTGATTTCGCGGCCTCGGTGGTGACCGGCGTGCAGACCTTCTCACAAAAAACCATCGGCAACCTCACTGATTTCACCAACAAAGTCACCAACGTGACCAATCCCCCTCCGCCTCCTTCGAGGAGCAGTTATCGCGGCGGAGGCGGCGGATGTGCCTGCGCGTGCGCTTGTGCAGGTTGCGCCTGTGCCTGCGCGGGCGGTGGACGCTAAATTGCATGTCATTCTGAGCGACCAAAGGAAGCAAAGAATCTCTTCCATTTCGAGAGAGACTCTTCTCTAACGCTCAGAGTGACATATGCCAAAAGGTAAATCATGGCACTGTTGGATACATTCAGATCAATCTTGAAACCATCGTCCACACTTGCACCTGGCGCAAGTGCAGGTGTCGTCAATGGTCCATCGTCGGGACTATATCACTACACCCGCCAAGACGAACACGAGAAATCGCGCATTCATCTGCGCGTGGACGCGGACGGTCACGGAACATTGATCGTCAATGCCAGCCGCGTCTTGCATTTGAATCCGACTGCGATGTTCATGGCATGGCTGACATTGGAAAGAAAGACGAAAGAGGAAAGCGTTCGCGCCCTGCGTTCGCGCTACTCTGTCAGCAGAGGGCAAGCCGAATCCGATCTTTCATCTTTTCTCTTTCAATTTGAAGAATTGATCCGCCCTGACGGGGCTTGTCCCCTCCACGAACTGGAACTCGATACCACCATGCCGTTTAGCGCGCGGCCATCCGCGCCGTATCGCATGGATTTGGCGATCACCTATCGTTGCAACAACGACTGCGCCCACTGCTACAACGCGCGCGAGAGAAACTTCCCTGAACTGGACACCGATCATTGGAAATTGATCCTCGATAAACTCTGGGCGCTCGGCGTGCCACACATCGTCTTCACGGGCGGCGAAGCGACTCTGCGAAACGACCTCCCCGAACTCATCGCTCACGCCGAATCGAACGGTCAGATCACCGGCCTGAACACGAATGCGCGCAGACTATCCGATGAAAAATATGTTCAGCGGCTTGTGGATGCAGGGCTGGATCATGTGCAGATCACAGTCGAATCATGCGATGAGTCAATCCACGACCAAATGATGCGCGCCAAAGGCGCATTCAAACAAACTATCCAAGGCTTGAAGAACGCGTTGAACTCAAAGCTTTATGTGATGACCAACACGACGATGTTACGCACGAACGTTCACAAGATTCCAGACACGCTGGATTTCCTCGCCGACCTCGGCGTGCCCACCATCGGGCTCAACGCGCTGATCTATTCGGGGCACGGCCTGACGGTTGGAACCGGACTCAATGAAAGTGAACTTCAACCCATCCTCGACATCGCCACGCGCAAAACAGCCGAGCGCGGGCAAAAACTCATTTGGTACACGCCCACACAATATTGCCAGTTCGATCCCGCCGCGAACAACCTCGGCGTCAAGGGATGCACCGCCGCGTTGTACAGCATGTGTATCGAATCCAATGGAAACGTCCTGCCGTGCCAATCGTATTATCATCCGCTCGGCAACATGCTCGCCGATTCATGGGACTCCATTTGGAATCACAAACTGTCAGTCCAATTGCGCGAGCGGCAAAACCTGCCCGCCAAATGCGAGGCATGCCCAATCGTCAAAGAATGTGGCGGCGGATGTCCACTGCAATTTAATTGAGGGAGCGCAATATGAAAAAATTCTTCAACTTCACAAAAGTCAAGCCCATGCCCGCCGGTGTATATCAAAAATCTGCGCTGGCCGATGAACGGCCTTATCGCGTTCATCTGCGCCTGCAGGCCGACGGCTCCGGCGTGTTCATCGTCAACGCCTCCACTGTCCTGCATCTCAACCCCACCGCGGCGGAATGCGCCTATCATTTCATCAAAGGAACTGCGCCTGATGACGCGGCCAGGGAAATCGCGGCGCGGTATCGCGTGAAGAAGACAATTGCCTTGCGCGACTTTCAAAATTTTTCGAACCAAATCGAGACTCTGATTCACACACCGGATCTGGATCCCGTTTCTTATCTCGACTTTGAGCGGGTCGCGCCCTATTCGACCGATCTCACCGCCCCGCTCCGACTCGACTGCGCGCTGACCTATCGTCTGCCCGCGGGCACACAAGCCGATTACGCGCCGACCAAACGCGTCGACCGCGAACTGACCACCGATGAATGGATTTTGATTCTCGATAAAGCCTGGCAGGTCGGCATTCCGCACATCACGTTCACAGGCGGAGAAGCGACCTTGCGCGACGATCTCCCCGCGTTGATTGCGCGCGCCGAGAAGAACGGTCAGGTCTGCGGACTGCTCACCGACGGCTTGAAACTGGCCGACAAAAAATATCTCGACGCACTATTGCAAACTGGCCTCGATCACATTCTCTTCATTTTGCAACCCTCCAATCCAAAATCCTGGCAGGCGCTCGAGACGATCATGCCGGAAGATATTTCCGTGACTGCCCACCTGACATTGAGCGACGCAAATGTCCGCGATGCGCAGGCCATCCTCGCGAGACTAGCCGCCCTGGGAGTCAAAAGCCTGTCACTCAGCCTCGCCGATCAATCTCTGCGCGATGTGTTCCTGTCCATCCGCAACAAAGCCGCGGAATTGGGGCTGGCCCTCAAATTTGATTTGCCGGTGCCTTATTCAGCAGATCACCCGGTAGCATACGAAACACAAGAAGACAATATTCCGTCCGGCGCGGGCAAAGCCTGGCTGTATGTCGAACCGGATGGCGACGTCCTTCCTGCACAGGGCATGGCCGATAAAATCCTGGGAAATTTCCTGAGAGACGAATGGCCGAGGATTTACAGAACCAACTAAAAAAAATCAAGTGTCTGGCAAATCACCGGGGATGTTGATGTGCACAAAATCGAAAGCTTGATCAAGCGGAATAAAAACTCCGTTACAATTGTCTTGCTGTTATGAAAGCCGGACGTCAGTTTCTTATCGTCGTATTCGCCGCAGTGGGGATAGGCTTTCTGTTGGCCTGCAATTCAATCGCTTCCGCTCCAGATATTTCATCCACATCCACCGCCGAACCCTCGGCGACGATTCAATCAACTCTCACAGCAGTCTGCAAGAGTGGAAATTGCACCGATGCCTGCATTGCGAAATTGAATTCCGTAATGGAAGCCAGCGACCAGCCGCTTTCGCCGCCCAAAGGCGCCGCGCCGCAGAATTTGAAGACCAATCCCGTCATCCTGACGGTTTATCAGGTTCAAGGCGACCAACTCGGCTCCCCAAACTTCATTCCAAATGTGCCCGCCGATTTGGTCTCGTATCAAAAAGCCACAGATGTCCAGCAAAAAGTCTGGGAATATTTCATCGCCATCATCCCGCGCGATCAACGCAAGGAAATCACACAGTTCATCATCTCAAGCGATGGCCGCGGAGGCCTGCTGGCGAGCGTCGTTCAATTTTCAAACAACCCAAAAGACTGGGCGCTGAACGTGGACATCGTGGACACAACCAAGCCCCGGAATCTATCCTTCACATTGATTCATGAATTCGGTCATCTACTGACCCTGAACGATTCACAAATCGCGCTGGATACAAATTTGATGGCGCATTCCGATGACCCGCAGATTGTTGCGCAGGCCGCGGCCAGTTGCCCGCAATATCTGGCAAGCGATGGATGCAGTCAGCCGGACTCGTACATCAATCAATTCTTCGCCAAGTTCTGGCCGAGAATCTACAACGAGTGGATCGAAGTCAACGCGGCTAAAGATGAAAGCAATTACATCGGCCTGCTGACACATTTTTACCGAAGTCACCCCACGCAGTTTATCAGTCCCTACGCGGCCACCAGCCCGGAAGAGGATATTGCCGAGAGTTGGGCTTATTTCGTTCTGATGAAAAAACCCGCCGATGACAGCATTGCTCATCAAAAAGTGCTTTTCTTTTATGATTTTCCCGAGTTCGTTCAACTGCGCGAAGAGATCGTCAACGGGATTTGTCATTACGCCGCGCTGGATCAATAATGGACATCCCCTCACGCCCCATTCCCGAATCTTATTGGGTCCTGCCGGGACGATTTCTAGCCGGTGAATATCCGGGCCGCCATGACCCCGAAGCGACTCGTCAGCGCGTGTCTGCCCTCCTCCAGGCGGGCCTGGATACTTTCATTGATCTCACGCGCCCCGATGAACTGCCATCGTATCTTCCGATTCTCAACGAACTATCGCAACTACATGGATTGGAAACCACATATCAGCGCTTCGCCATCCTCGACCGCGGCCTGCCCAGCCGCGAGGAGATGATCGCCGCGCTCAACGCCATTGACGCCGCGTTGAACGGCGGACATAAAATCTATCTGCATTGCTGGGGCGGAGTCGGACGCACAGGCACGACGGTGGGTTGTTATCTTGTGCGGCATGGCAAGACCGGTCAGCAGGCGCTGGATCAAATTGCAAAATGGTGGTGGAGCGTTCCAAAAAGTCAGTTTTATCCGCGCTCGCCGGAAACCGATGAGCAAGTGCAGTTCATCCTCAATTGGCACGAGTTCCCTCTTCCTTCGGGGGAGGGTGAGGGATGAATTGGCATAATCGTTACATTCAGCAAGCCGGGTGGACCCGCGACTTGCGCTCTTATTTATTTGACAAAGCCGGATTAGACCGCGCACATCGCGTCCTTGAAGTGGGATGCGGCACAGGCGCGATACTCGCCGATTTGCAAACCTCCGCCTCGCTTCATGGCCTGGACCTCGACCCGGCCGCGCTGACCGAATGCCGAATCCACGCCCCCGCCGCCGCGCTGACGCGTGGCAACGGGCTTGCTCTTCCCTACGCAAACGAATCGTTCAATATCGTCTTTTGCCATTTCTTTCTTTTGTGGGTGCATGATCCTTTGCAAACCCTGCTCGAAATGAAACGCGTGACGAAACAAAACGGTCACATCTTGGCACTGGCCGAGCCGGATTATTCACACCGCGTCGACAAACCTGATGAGCTCGCGAGACTCGGACAATGGCAAACCGAATCATTGCAACGTCAGGGCGCAGATGTGAGCCTCGGCGCGCGCCTGGCGGATTTGTTTTTTCAGGCTGGAATCAAAATCGTCGAAACGGGAGCCATTCAACGTCGAGGCAATGAAGCGTTTTCGCCCGATGAACGCGAACAGGAATGGGCAGTGCTGTCCGCTGATTTGGCGGGAATCGTCACGGGCGAGGAAATCCGAAAACTGAAACGTTTGGATGAGACCGCATGGCGCAACGGCGAACGTGTGTTAAATGTGCCAACGTACTTTGCGTGGGGTCAGGTATAATCAAACAGGAATTATCGGAGGTTTTTTTGGAAACTTACCAACCGCAAGGCCAGGTCGAAACGCCGACCCCCGAACAGGAAAAAATGAGCTGGCAGAGATTCCTGCTCGACATCCTGGAAACCGTGGGATTGGCGCTGGTCTTGTTTCTGATTATCAATGGAGTTTCAGCGCGCGTACTCGTGGATGGAACCAGCATGGTGCCGACCCTTCAAGACGGTGAGTTTGTTCTGGTCAATAAACTGGCGTATCGAACATCCCTGCCCACGCGCGGCGACATCATCGTCTTCCGTTCGGTGGACACAAAGGACCTGGACCTCATCAAGCGCGTCATCGGTTTGCCGGGTGATCGAGTTGTGATTCAAAACGGACAGGTCAGTGTGAATGACCAGGTCTTGAACGAAACATACATCAACGCCGCGCCGAATTACAGCGGTGAGTGGCGCGTCCCCGAAGGCGATGTGTTCGTGCTTGGCGATAATCGCAATAACTCTTCCGATTCGCATTCATGGGGCTTCCTGCCCATCAGGAACATCATTGGGAAAGCCATGTTCATTTACTGGCCGCCGCCCAACTGGGCCGCGATTGATCATGTTAAAATTGCGGTGGCCGCACCGTAGAGGCTGGCATGAGCGAAAACACTTTACCCGAACCGATCCCGTGCAATGAATGTCAGGCCGGCGTGATGCGTCTGCGTTTCATTACGTATTTCACGTGGCTCGATGAAGAACTGGTGACGGTGCCGAATTTCCCGGCCTGGATCTGTGATGTATGTGGACGCCGCGAGTACGACGAAAAATCCATCTCGTGGCTGACGATGCTTTTGAATCCCAATGCAGGCAAACCAACTGGAAAGAAGCCGCATCAGCGCGGGACACCGCGGCCGCCTTCCCGCCCTTCGGCTTCTCCCAAACTGAGGAGATAACCGCCCATGACCATGGACACCTCGCCCCGAACGTATCGCTTCCTCCCCGCTGATGTTCTGCTTTCGGGGTATCGTGTCGTTGGCAAGATCATGATCACAAGCAATGGCGCGATGGGCATGTTGAACGACAATACACGCTCGGCGATTGAAGTCCACGATGCGCGGCTGGCGCGCATTCACATGCCCACCAAACTGGTGGATCACTTTGAATTGACGCGCATGATGAAAAGCCAGGTATATGCGGTGTGCCTGACGCGCCGCGAAGACTTGGGTCCGCAGGCCTTGGTGCGCGCTGGGTATACCAACATCGTCGAGTATCCAATTCGCGTTACGACTCAGATGTTCGAGATCGAGGGCGTCATGGAACTGCCTGGCCGCTTCGACTTCACGGGGCTGATGACCGATGGCACGCGCGAATTCATTCCCATCTTCAACGCCACGCTGACCGCCATTTTGATTCCGAATCTGCGCATCGAAAGCGGAGGGATTCTGATCAACCGCCGCCAGGTGGATTTGATCGCTTTGCTCAACCAGCGCGTGAAGCCCGAAAGTTAGTGGGCCAATATCAGAAACACGAACTCCCACGTCGTTGCGAGCCGCGTTCTTCGCGGCGAAGCAATCCCCCGCGAAGTCGGAGATTGCTTCGGGAAAGACACCCTCGCAACGACATGAATTGGTTGAATTTGCTTGACCGTCCTAATAGGCAATGATAAAATCCGCAGGCTTTAAACAAGGAACGCCCCCATCGTCTAGAGGCCCAGGACGCGACCCTTTCAAGGTCAAAACTGGGGTTCGAATCCCCATGGGGGCACAAAAAGAAAACCACCGGCAAATGGTGGTTTTTTGTTTCTATTGCCTCAATTGATCTTTTCGTGTGACCCAAATGGAATCAACAATAAAAATCCCACTGCAATCAACACCTGTCCAATCAACACGCCGGTTGCCTGCACCGGCCCAAAGTATGGAACTTGCGGCAAGGGCTGGGAGCCCATGCCAAACAGATCCGCCATGCCCGCGAACACCGCAATCACGTATCCCGTGCCAACCAGTCGCGAGCCGATGTCAGATGCGATACTGCGATGCAGGCCTCTCCATAACGCCGTCAGGCCGATATTTCCGCCGAGGCAGATGAATCCGAGGCCGATGATAAAAACGATAATTTGAACAAAGCCCACCACCGGGCTTCGGTCCATACCGAACCAATTGGGCTTGGCGCCTACTGCGAAAATAAACAAACCGATCAATGTGGTGATCAGTCCCACGCGCATACGCAGGCGCGATGGGCCGATTGTCAGTGTTTGAGTATCCACAGGCAGGGATGCAGGGTGATCGTCAGGGATGGTCATGAGGGCAAATTCTTTTGCAGGAAATTCAGCCAGTTCAAGCCGAGGATGTTGGTCGCATCCGATTCCGAGTAGCCGCGCGCGGCCAACAGCGGAATCAGTTTTTGCAAATCAGCGATGGTGTCAATTTCCGGCGGAACAGATTGTAACCCAAAGCCGCCATCGAAGTCGGAGCCGATGCCGGAGTGCAGTGAATCTCCAGCCAACTGGCAGACGTGGTCCATATGCGCGGCGAGCGCATCCAGCGGGACCTCTTCACGGCGCGAACCATTCTTGCGATTCCAACCCGATTTCAAAAAACTGTTCAGCGGCACATTGCCGATCACGCCGCCGCGTTCGATCACGCCGCGCAGAACGCGGTCGGAGAAGTGGCGATTGGTTGGAAAGTTCGGCAGAAGCGCGAGGCAATTCACATGCGTCGCAACGATGGGGCCATCGTACAAATCAAGCGCCTCCAACGCGGACTGTTCGTCCATGTGACTGAGGTCAAGAATGAAATTAAAATCTGCCATGGCTTTGAGCAGGCGGCGGCCTTCGCGCGTGAGCGGACCAGGCTCTTTCGTCCCGCCCGCATAACGCGTTCCGCTCCAGGCGAGGCCGATGAGTCTCACGCCCAACTCATGCCACTCAGCCAATTCGTCTTCGCCGCGAATTCCGTCCGCGCCTTCCATCAACGGGACGAGGCCGACCGGGCGAGAGGTCTTTGACTCGTCCCACCATTCTGCGATATGTCCGCGCAAATCCTTCGTGTTGAGGATAAGTCGAAAATGCTCGGGTTTGGAATCGGTCAATTTGTGATACACATGCAATTGGTCCAGATAGAGGCGGTGGGCTTCGTCAAACGATGAATAACACAGTTTATCCCAGTCCCCGTCTTTGGAACGAATCGGCGCGGCGAAGAGAGTGGAAAAAACAATTGCGACCCGGCCGCGTTGATAATCCGGCCAGCCGATCAAACTATCTCCGTTTTTTTCAGGGGTGAGCGTGCCCTTTTCTTTTTCGCGCGTCTCCGCCGCGGAGCGCATGTAATCACGCCCAAAGTTGAGCATGTTCCAGGCGAGATCGCAATGGGAATCTATGATGAGGGACATATCACAACAAAAGAGCGTGGCGGTTCGCGCCACGCTCCCTTTTTATCACTGCCAGTTAGCCGGCCGCTGAAGAGTGCGAGTCATCATCAGTGGATGAATGACCATATTCTTCGATAAGTTTCTTGTAATCTTTGTCGGCGTACGCGCCGGAGTCCACTTTGCGGAGACTCAAGCCGATGCGATGCTGGTCGGTGTCAATGCGGACGATGCGCAAAGTGCGGACTTCGCCTTCCTTCAACACTTCCTTGGGGTGGTCAATGCGATGATCGGCCATCTCGGAAATGTGGATCAGGCCTTCGATGTCGCCCTCGAGGCGGGCGAACGCACCGAACTTCGCCAGGCGCGTGATCACACCTTCGACGAGTTGGCCAACGCTGAATTTTTCGACGCGCGACTTCCACGGATCATCGGACAATGCGCGGAGCGAAAGGCCGATGCGTTTCTTTTCCTTGTCAATGTTGATGACTTTGACTTTGACTTCCTGACCCACCTCCAAAATTTCACGGGGATGCTGAACGCGATCCCACGAAAGTTCGGAGAGATGAACCAGGCCATCCGCGCCGTTGATGTTGACGAATGCGCCAAAATCCGAAAGACTTGTAACGCGGCCTGTGTACACTTTGCCGACTTCGAGTTCATCAATCACACGCTCTTTGAGCGATTGGCGGGATTCGGTCGAGGCGGCGCGCTCGGAAAGAATCAAGCGGCGGCGTTCACGGTCCACTTCCACGATGCGGACGGTGATTGGCTGTCCGACCATTTTCTGCCAGCGCTGTTCCGGCGTGTCGCCCGTGGATTGCGAGCGGCGAACGGCGCTGATCTGCGAAGAGGGCACGAAGCCGCGCAATCCGCCGACCATCACGATCAGGCCGCCTTTATTGAAACCGACGATCTTGCTGTCGTAGACGCGGTCCTCTTCCAACATCTTCTCCACGTTTTCCCAGGAAAGTTGTTCCTGGGCGCGGCGGAACGAAAGGACCACGTTCCCATTTTCATCCTCGGGGTTTACAACATAAACAGGGACTTCCTCTCCAACTTTGAGCGCCTCGCGCTCCTCGGTGGAAAGTTGATCCAGTTCGCGGCTTGAAATCACACCTTCTGATTTCGCGCCGATGCTGACGAGAATCTGACTGGGGCTGATGCTGGCGATCACGCCTTTTCGAATTTCTCCCTGCTGGGGTATTTCGACACCGACATGTTCGGATGCAAGCAGTGATTCCATACTCTGGTTGTTTTGATCTCCCTGCTGATTCGCATCGCTCCCCTGAGCAGGCAGGGCTTGATTCTGATCCGTCACTTGTAGACTCCGGTTAAGAAAAATGTAAAGGCGATTATACAAGTGAATTGATAAGTTGACAACCCTCCCTACATCTATATCACAAACGAGTTGCTTCATCCCTTGCAACGTCTTTCACGTGGGATATAATCAACACCGGAGTTAATACATGCCTGCTATCTATCCCTTCACTGCCATCGTTGGTCAAGACCGAATGCGCCGCGCCCTGATTCTCAACGCCGTGGATACACGTATCGGCGGAGTTCTCATCCGCGGCGAACGCGGCACAGCCAAATCCACTGCGGCGCGCGGGTTGGCCGCACTGCTTCCTCAAGTCAAAGTCGTCGAGGATTGCCGCTTCGGTTGCGATCCCGATAAACCTGCCACATGGTGCACGGAATGCAAGGAACGATTCGCCGCGAGCAATCACAACCTTCCATTTCACAACAAGACGACGCCATTCGTCAACCTGCCCGTCTCCGCGACCGAAGACCGCGTCGTTGGGACCCTCGACATTGAGCAAGCCATCCAAAAAGGCGAACGCCACTTTGAGCCGGGCGTGCTCGCCAACGCCAACCGCGGCCTGCTCTACATTGACGAAGTGAATCTGCTCGACGACCATGTCGTGGATGTTTTACTGGATTCTGCGGCGATGGGCGTGAATGTGGTCGAGCGCGAGGGTATCTCATTCTCGCATCCTGCCCGATTCATTCTGGTCGGGACGATGAACCCGGAAGAAGGCGAACTGCGCCCGCAACTGCTGGATCGGTTTGCTTTGTCCGTTGACATCGTCGGCATCCGCGACGCGCGTGAACGCGTAATGATCATGGAGCGGAACCTTTCTTATGAACGTGACCCCGAAGCCTTCCGCAAGGAATGGATGCCGAGGGAAGAAGAACTCTCGAAGAAAATCGAACGGGCGCGCGAGTTGGTGGATCAAGTCACGTACACCAGCCGCGATTTGCTTTCCATCGCCGCGCTGACCGCCTCGTTGAACGTAGACGGTCACCGCGCGGACCTGGTGATTTTGAAGGCCGCCCGCGCCCAGGCCGCGTTCGAAGGCCGCACCAAGATCAACGATCACGACATTGCTTTAGCCGCGGAACTGGCCCTGCCCCATCGCATCAAGCGCACGCCATTCCAGCAGGCCGAGATCACTTCCGAGCAGTTACAGGAGCGCATCGAACAGCTGACCGGCCAATCGGTCCCGAGCGAAGCGGACGAAAATCCGGAAGAAGAAAAAGGTCAACCGCAGGAAAAAAAAACTTAAAACTCGAAGATGACGTCGAGGAGAACGAGCAAGCGCAAGGCAAGCCTGAGCCAATGCCTCAGGACGTCTTCGCGCACACTGATGCAAAATGGTGGGAGGGCGGACAAAAGATCAAGACGGGTGAGACCTTCCAGCCGCGTAAATTGAACACACCGCTCGATAAATTGGCGCGCAAGCGCGCCGGCCGTCGGTCATTGACCAAGACCGAGCGCAAACATGGACGTTACATCAAGGCGCGCCCTGCGGGCGACAAGACCGACGACATCGCCTTCGACGCAACCTTCCGCGCCGCGGCTCCGTTTCAGAGACGCCGCACGGAAAAGCGCAAGCGGCTGGCATTTGCCATCGAACGAAGCGACCTGCAACGCAAGGTGCGCGTGAAGCGCGTTGCCAACCTGGTTTTATTTTTGGTGGACGCGTCGTGGTCCATGGCGGTGGCCGAACGCATGAACGCCACAAAAGGCGCGATTCTGTCTTTGCTCACGGACGCGTATCAACGCCGCGACCGCGTGGGACTGATCGTCTTCCAGAAAGATCGCGCCACGCTCGTTCTTCCGCCCACCAATTCCGTGCAACTCGCACAACGCGCGCTGGTAGACATTCCGGTCGGCGGCAAGACCCCGCTCTCCGCGGGATTGCTCTTGGCGGCGGATGTTTTACAACACGAGAAACATACCCATCCGGATATCGAACCGCTTCTCATCGTCCTGACCGATGGAGCGGGCAACGTTTCGATCGGCACGCTCCCGCCTCAGGAAGAATCCTACCGATTCGCGGAATTGATCGCGGCTGAACACATCAAGAGCGTGGTCATCAATATGGAACACGCCGCGTTCGATCAGGGCCTGGCGCAGATGCTGGCAGATCATCTCAAAGCGCCATGCTATGCGTTGAATGAATTGAAAGCGGAGAGTTTATATCACGCGGTGAAACAGGAAATGGCCGGAGGAATAAAGACGTAATCGAAATTCAATCCCCGATTTTGAGCGATGACAAATACGCCTCACGCAGGACGTTGAGCGGCTCCCGTTTCCCATCTTTATCTTCGTAGAACCAATGCTCCCAGCCATTGCAGGGCGCAGACATCAATTTGCGCGCGATCTGATGAAGCGACCCCACCATGCCATCACATTGAATCGAGCCATCGGCACGAATCTTTCCAACCACATCCCCTTTTTTGCCAAAGTAAACAACCTGCCCCGCTGTAACAAGCCCTGCTTCAAGCAACTTCCCGAATACTACGCGCGGACGATTGCGCTTCGATGGGTATGTGTAAATCTCATCGGAAAACGTTCCCGCGTCCACGGACGCGATCCGCTTCTGAGCCAGCGCCGCATATTTCGCGTCGCGTTCGATGCCGATCCAATGCCGCTGAAGTTTTTTCGCTACTGCGCCGGTCGTCCCTGTGCCAAAGAACGGGTCGAGCACCACGTCGCCCGCGTTGGAACTCGAAAGAAGCACGCGATACAAAAGCGCTTCCGGCTTCTGGGTTGGATGAGCCTTTTCACCATTCACGCGCAGACGTTCCCTGCCATTACAGATTGGCAGTTCCCAGTCGGAGCGCATTTGCAAGCCATCGTTCAACGACTTCATGGCGTGATGGTTGAACGTATACTTCGCGCCTTTTGTCTTCTGTGCCCACAAAAGAGTCTCGTGGGCATTTGTGAACCGAACGCCGCGAAAATTGGGCATGGGGTTGGACTTAACCCACACCACATCGTTGAGAAACCAGAATCCCAGGTCCTGCATGATCGAACCGACGCGGTAAATGTTGTGATACGAGCCGATGACCCAGATCGTGCCGGTATCCTTCAATACACGCTTGCAAGCAGAAAGCCATGTACGTGTGAACGCGTCGTATTCTTCGAGACTGCCGAATTGGTCCCATTCTTCATCCACGCCGTCCACGCGCGTCATGTTGGGACGGTAAAGTTCCTGTGAAAGTTGTAAGTTGTAGGGGGGATCGGCAAAGATCAGGTCAATGGATTTTTCCGGGAGCAAAGCAAGGATTTCAATCGAATCGCCCACCAATACCTGATCCAAAGGGAGTTTATCGTCAATCATGTAAGGTTAATGGATTAAACCGGCGGATTATCGAGCCGCACGCCGTGGCCGCGCACGGTGTCAATGTATTGATGTTTCGGATCAAGCGTGCCGAGGCGGTCGCGCAGACGGCGGATCAACGCATCCAGCGCCTGGTCTGAAACGCCAGCCGCCTGCTCTTCGCCCCACACCGCCGCGACCAGGTCGGCGCGGCTGATGACTTGTCCGCCATTCTCGTACAGCAACCACAACAATTTGAATTGCTGGGCCGAGAGCGGCGGAGAAACCTGCTGTTGATTGACCCACACGCGCCGCGACTTGTGATCCATCACCAATCGCCCCGGCTTCCCGGTCCCGTCCATCAAAGGCATGGTTGCATCTGATGTGAAGAATAAAAACTCTTGAACAAAACTGATCTGCACCACGTCCCCATCCTGCAAAATGACCGGCGCAGAAAGCGGATTCCCATTATGTTGCGTTCCATTTTTACTGCCCAAGTCTTCGAGCATCACTCCTTCAGCAGTCGGCGTGAGACGCGCGTGAAAACGTGAGACCTGCCGGTCGGCAATCACCACATCACAGGTTGATTCGCGTCCAAGCACGATGGTATGACTCACAGGCCAACGCAGGCCTTTGAGCGGACCCTCCTGTGCAACCAGCATGGGAAATTCTTCGGTGCGAGGCATTCAAACCCTCAATGAAACAACAGGATGCAACCTTAACAAAGACGTTTATAATATAGCATAGATTTGGTTTCTGTGTAGAAACAACGCCGAAACGAACGCACAGAAATCGCAAGCGCAAGGAAGGAGAAGATTGCCCCTCGCATTGAAAGACGGCGAGGTCTTGCATGGCCGTTACAGGGTCCGTGAACGAATCGGACAAGGCGGCGCAGGTTCCATTTATCTGGCTGATGATCTGCGGCTGGAGGGACGTCTGTGCGCGCTGAAAGAAGTGGAATACGACCGCAACCTCCCGGACAATGTTCGTGAAGAGGCCCGCCAGCAATTCCTGCGCGAGGCCACTATTCTCGCGCGTCTCGATCATCCCAATCTTCCAAAAGTCTCAGATTATTTCTCGAACGGCCCGCGCGATTATCTCGTCATGGATTATGTTCCCGGCGACGATTTGCGCGCGCTGATGCTGGAAGCCCGCCGCAAAAAGGAGTTTATTCCCGAAAAACAGGTGCTTGGGTGGGCAGAGCAATTGGCGAATGCGCTTGCATATTTGCACGGGCAGGAACCTGCCATCGTTCATCGCGATCTCAAACCCAGCAATCTGAAAGTCACACCACAGGGCTTACTCAAATTGGTTGACTTTGGCCTGGTCAAGATCATGGCCCCGAATGAAGAAGTGACCATCACCGTCATTCAGGGACAAGGCACTGCGTTGTACACCCCGCTCGAACAATATGGCAGTGACGAAACGCACACCGACACACGCTCCGATATTTATTCCTTCGGCGCCACGCTTTATCATCTGCTCACCAACGAGCCTCCCGCCGACGCGCGCAAACGATTCGTCCAACCGTCAAGCCTGATTCCGCCGCGCCAGATCAACCCCGCGATCAGCCCGCGCACGGAGAGAGCCGTGTTATGGGCAATGGCCTTGCATCCTGATGACCGGCCTGTTTCAATCGAGGCTTTCAAGGATTTCTTATTTGGCACTGGAGACATCGTGACGCGGGCGCATCCCGTTCAATCAGCCTTTGAGATTCCGAGGCTGGATATTTTCGGGAATCAAACAGATACGCTTCTTGCCTGGACATCAGCCGGGCTACTGCTCTTGAGCCTGATCGCCACCCTGATGCGTTAATCAATCAGTGCGTCGCGCTAATTATTTCTCCTCGCGGCGGAGCCAAACGTATGCGCCGCCCCACCCAGCCAGAACTCCTGCAAATGTAGCAAGCAGTATTCCGCCAATGCCATTCGAGGCGGCAAAGTCCGCACTGCCGGGCAGACCCAACGCGAAATAGTTGTACGCAACCAAGCCGCCGGTCAACGCACATAGCGCCCAGCGGAGACCCCAGCGCGCGCCGTCAATGCGATAGCCTGCCACAAAGATAAAAGCCGTGCTGGTCAACAACAACAAAATGGTGAGCAACCAGGCCGTGAAACGCGGCGCGCCCTCCGATGTGACAAATTCATCCCGCGAGGGCCGGGGCGCTTGAGGAGTTTTCAGCGCGGACCCGGGCGTCAACGCCGGGACAATCACGGTGACAGCCGCGGGCTGTCCCGCGCTGGAAACATCCAACTGTAAAACTTCGGATACAACTGCCGGGTCGCTTGACGCGCGGATTTGAAGCAGACCGGGTTTGTCGAGCCCAAACGAAACACGCGCCGTGCCCTGTGTTGTCACTGCATCAGCCTGTTGCAGGATCGTCCCTCCCTCGCCGGTGAGCGTCATGGAGAAATGTACAACGGTCCCATCGGGAACGGGATGTCCATTGTGATCGTTGATTACGCCGGTGCGAATACCAATCGTGTCGCCAATTTTGAAGAGCGGGACCGGAGTCGCTTCGGGCGTGGGCGCATTCGGTGTAACGGGGGACGGCGCGAGGTCCAGCGAGAGCGCGATGATCTGATTCGGGTCCGGCGAGGTGGCAGAGATCAGATCGTAACCCAAACTCGGAATCGAAACCGGCGGGGAACCCGTTGGAGTTAATTCCTGATAAAGAAGGCGGGCGGCCACCTCCACAAACGGAGGCTGTTTGCTGTACAGCGCATAATAAGCGGTGAGACGTGAAATATCTGTGGCATCCAGATAGTAGGGCGCGCCAAACACAAAAAGGATGACGCGCTTATCGCGCAAAACATCCTGCTTGTCCGAAAGGAACTTGCTGATCAATTGCGGCTGGCCGCGGCTCGAATCGGTCAGCGAAAGAATGACCCAGCCTGCACGACCAAGATCGTTTTCCAAATACGGCGGCGGGTTTCCCGCGAGGTAACCGCTCAAATCATTCAGCGAATAAGAAGACAGGCGGAAGGCCGAAGTTTGATTTCCGCTTTGCGGGCCATAGAGTTTGACAATTGTGTTTTGAAGAGCATCAACCGCCAGCGTGGCTTGATCGGGACAGCCATTACACTGATGAACGACGGACGAATCGGTAAAAAAGATCAGCCGATCTCGCAATTGAGGCGGGGAAGGTAAAAGAGTCGCCAGGTCCTGCGGCTCCGGGCTGATGAGCGTGGCTGCGCGGCGCGCTACGTTGAATGTAACTTCCTCTGACTGCCCAAGCGTATCCAGCATGGCGGAGGAAGAATGAACCGTGTGAATGTCGAACGGCCCAAACAAACGACTCTTGGCGGAAAGAATGCGAAGCACAGAGGAATCCACGCGTTGGGCAAAGGCCGGGTCTTCGCGATATTTTTGGGAGAAGAAATCCAGGATTTGTATAATGGTCGAATAATTATCGGGCGCGTCATTGCCTTGAAGATTGCCGAGATACAACAGGTCGTTTCCCGCCACGAAGGCATCCCGCGCCACCGCCCTCGCCGAGAATGAACCGCTCGCGGAATAGAATTGCCTTACAGCGTGCGTGCCAAGATCATCGCTGACAATCAAGCCGCCATTGTCCTGCCATGTGGAAAATTGCGGGAGACTGAGAATCGCGGAGAGCGCCTGCGGGTCAAAACTGACCGGGCGCGTAGTAGCGCGAATATTTCCCTGAAAACCCTGATAACGGATATGAGAAACCAGCAAGCCATCCGCGGTTGAGTTTGGAGAGGCGCTGCCGGTCACCGAGAAAAACGGGGAGAGTTCAATCTGCTTCAATTCATCGAGCGATTTGCGGACCGTCGGTACTTCTTCTTCGCTGGGTCGGTCGGCACTGCCGCGGCCCGGGAAATGTTTTGCAACCACAAACAACCTGTTGCCTGAACCGGAATGTAGTCCGCTGATATATGCACTCCCCATCACACTGACCCAGTACGGATCGCCCCCAAACACACTTGCGCCGAGATCGCTACTCGCGGAGGTTTGCGGCGATTCGACCACATCCAGCGATGGGCCGAAATAAAGATTAATCCCCAACACGGAAAGTTCGCGCCCCATCACAGCGCCGACTTGGTTGGCCAGGTTGGAAGACCAGCTCGCGCCAATTGCCATCTCGGAGGGCAGAGGCGTCAATCCATTCAGAATTTGATCGCCGGAAGCGCCATCGCCATCCTGTGAAATCCCGATGAACAGCGGCGCATAATTCGATTGACCGGCGGAGGAAGCGTCCCATTCGATCTGTTGCAGGCTCTGCGTCAATTGATAAGCATTCGGAATCGTGTTCGGCGGAGCAGTGAAATTATTATTGCCCGCCGAAAGGACAACACCACCGATGTGATGATTGACAATCAGATCATAAATCTGGGATTGACTGCTCGTATCGGTGCCGGTGAATGCGACGAGGAACAATTGGCCGACACGCTCCTCGGGAGTCATTTTCGCGAACAATTGACGTACCTGTTGGGGCGGCGCCTCGGTCTGGGCGTGGACTTGAGGCGGACTGCTGACCGAGGTAAGGATCAACACGGAAAGCGTGATCAACTGAAGGACGCGCTTCAATCCCATGTTTCCCCCGCGTAGCGCGCTACGATCTCAGCGTGAACTTCAGGCTGGACATTGCCGCCGGAAATGATAATCACAGACGGGCGCGTTTCCACTTTGCCGGACAAAACGGCGGCGAGTCCTACTGCGCCCGAGCCTTCGATCTTTTCATGATACACATACCAGGCAAACGCCATCGCATATGCGATTTCATCTTCGCTGACTAATAAAAAATCATCCACATATTTTTCCATCATGGGAATCGTAATGGAGCCTTCTTCGACCGCTCCGCTCAAGCCATCGGCCAGAGTTGGCAGATCTTGAATGCCTTGCTGGGTATGACGATGAAATAAACTGTGTGTGAACGGCGAGGCCGCGGCCTGCACGCCGATCAACTTTGGGCGTGGGTGAGATACGCTCAACAGCGCGCCAAGGGCAGAGATGAGTCCACCGCCGCCGGAGGGAACGAGCCAGGCCCATCTCTCTTTCTCTCCCCCCAAATTCTCCGAATGTGGGGGGAGACTGAGGGAGGCTAGAATCTCAAGTCCAATCGTACCTTGGCCGGCGATCACCTGGCCGTCATTGTATGGAGAGATAAATACCCGTTGATGCTCGCTCGCGTATTTGCGTCCAGCCGATTCGGCCTCAGCATACCCGCCCTCAACAAAATGAATCCGGGCGCCAAGGTCTTTCATCGCTTGCACTTTGGCGGGAACGGCATGGGACGAGACAAACACCTCCACGGGCGCGCCCGTTAAACGTCCCGCGAGAGCGACGCCTTGACCATGATTCCCGGCGGAGGCGGCCACAAGTCCCGCCTTGCGTTCCCAGTCTTGGAGAGACAAAATTTTATTCAGCGCGCCGCGCGGTTTGAATGATCCGGTGATTTGGTGATTTTCCCACTTAAGATACAGCCTGCGTTTTGCATCGTACGTGAGAGGTGTTGGTTGAATATGTGGAGCGATGCGCGTTTGAGCCTGCTCGAACCACTCATACGGAATCACGTCCGCCTCCCCATGGCCCGCAAAGCCAACTGTGGATCATCAGTGAAGATGCCATCTACATTCCAACTGTGAAGCCGCACAATATCTTCGGCTTTGTTCACCGTCCAAACGTGGATGCGGCGTTTGAGTTTATGCACCCGGTTCACTTGTTGCGCAGTGACATCAGCGAAATAAGGATGCAATGCCGCGTAATCGCCAAACGCAAAGCCGAACGAACGCGCCCACGCGCCCACCCAACCGCCGAGAGCGAGGAGCGCGCGTGGAACCTGCGGAAGAATCCGCTGCGCTTTTTTGAGATTGGATGCGAGGAACGAAGAGAAGATCACGCGGTCTTCGAGCGCGTGTTTTTTTACCAGCTCACAAACTTTTTCAACGAGTTGATCGCGCGGTGTGGAATAGTTGGTCAGTTCAACGTTGATGAACAATCTTTTACCGACGGCTTCGAAGACTTCTGAGAGAAGAGGGATTTTCTCGCCGCGGAACTTTTCAGAGAAAAAACTGCCGGCATCCAGCGAACGCAGTTCGGCCAAAGTCTTCTGCGCCAGGCGGCCTGTGCCATCCGTGGTCCGGTCAAGGGTGGTATCGTGAAAGACAACTACCTCTCCATCCGCGCTGAGTTTCGCATCCAGCTCGACGGCGTCCGCGCCTTGTGCGAGGGCCAGTTCAAAAGATGCAAGCGTATTTTCCGGAGCATGGGCCGACGCTCCACGATGAGCAAAGATGACGGGACGAGGAAGTTCAGTAAGCATGATTCACGCATCGCGGATTACGCATCACGCAATATGTAATCCGTGATGCGTGATCCACAATGAACGAGAGAGGATTAGATTTCGACGAAATAGGCCTGCGCGGCGCGGTCAATCATCTCGCGCGTCATGGCGGGTGGGACGGCCATGTACGAGGAGATGTCAAGGATTTGGTCGCACAGGTCGCGCGGATGCGAAGCGCGCAGTTTGCGATTGCGTTTGATGTACCATTCCTGTAACAAATACGCCAGGCCCTGATCGTTGTATTCGATCTTTTTATCTGTTGCAACCCGCTTGAAGATTTCGCGATATTCTTCGTATGACGGATCACCGATCTCGACCTTGTGCCGAAGGCGGCGCAGGAAGGCTTCGTCCACGAGGTCTTTTGGCGGGAGATTCGTCGAGAAGACGATCAACACATCAAACGGGACTTCGACCTTTCGTCCCGTGTGGAGGCGGAGGAAATCCACCCGGTTTTCGAGAGGGATGATCCACCGATTCAATAAGTCACGCGGACGGACCTGTTGCCGGCCAAAGTCGTCAATCAATAGAATGCCGCCGTTGGCTTTGACTTGAAACGGCGCTTCATAATATTTGTGAGTGTCATCGAAGACCAGATCAAGGCCTTCGAGAGTTAACTCGCCGCCAACTACGATGAACGGTCTGCGAATCTTCACCCAGCGCGGGTCGCGCCGTGTGGTGGAACGCAGGTTGCCGGTGCTCGATGCGCCCGCTTCATTCTCCTGCGCGAGCCGGTGGCTGACGGCATCATACAACTTAATGACTTGACCATCCAAATAAAGCGCGTAAGGAATATACATTGACTGGCTGAGCACCAGATTGCCAAACGCGCGAGCAATGCTGGTCTTGCCATTACCGGGAGGGCCGTACATAAAAATGGATGTGCCGGAATTTAATGCAGGGCCAAGGCGTTGAAATGTGGATTCCGAAATTACCAGTTGCGAGAGAATCTGTCGCATGGTGCGCGTGGTCACGGTCATGCGTCCGCTCTTTTGACGGCGGATGGCTTCGTTATACACTTCGAAAGGCACGGGCGCCTGCCCCGCATATTGACTGCGCTCCAGGGCTTCACGTGCGTGCGTGTTCCCAGCGCTGGTAATGCCGTACGTGTAAGCGCCCTCGCCAAGTCCGCCCTGCGAGGAACGCACCTCGATCAATTTTTCCTGCTTGAGAGCCGTGAGGAGCTGGTCGGTCACACCTGCAAAAGGCAGGGCAATCTCTTCTGAAATTTTGAACCCCGTCATGTATCCGCGCGAATACAACACCTTGAGCACCAAATCCTGCAACCAAAGCGGCGACAAGCCGGTATCTTCAAGGCTATTGATCTGCGGCGGTACGAAAGAAACAGTTGAAGATGAAAGTTGTCCAGTTGGATTGGTCATGCCACCTCCCCTGCAATGAGGGGTAATCAAAAATAAGTTCAACGTGCAAGCGGATTATAGCACGGCAGACTCACGCCGCTTCCTGACAAACACATTTCACTATGGGCCAGCACAGCTTCAGCCAAAACCGGAATTCTCTTTTATAATCACCGCACTATGAAACTTTCCGTCGTCATTCCCGTTTACAACGAAGTGGACAATGTGCAGGAAATTCTCAAACGCGTCAAAGCCACCAAACTCGCCGGGGAAATCGTGGTGGTGGATGATGGCTCCAAAGACGGTACACGCGACATACTCGCCAAACTGGACGGCAAGGAAAAGGTACGCGTGCTCCTCCACGAAAAAAACATGGGAAAGGGGGCGGCGGTTCGCACCGGACTTCAGGCGGCGCGCGGCGACATCATCCTGATCCAGGACGCGGACCTTGAGTACAACCCCCACGACTATCCGACTCTCCTGGAACCGATCAAAGACGGCACCGCAGACGTGGTCTACGGCTCACGATTCCTCGGCGGGCCGCGGCGCGTGGTCATGTTCTGGCATATGATCGCCAACCAATTGCTGACCTTCATGACCAACATCTTATACGACACGATACTCAGCGATATGGAAACCGGCTACAAGGTCTTTCGCCGCGAAGTGGTGGAGAACATGAAACTGCGCGCCAATCGCTTTGACTTCGAGCCGGAGTTCACGGCAAAAATCCTGAAGCGTCATTATCGAATCTACGAAGTACCGATCTCGTTTAATCCACGTGATTATTCACAGGGGAAAAAGATCAAACTCAAGGACGCCTTCGAGGCGGTCTGGGCATTGTTGAAATACAGATTTATTGATTGAATTCTGTAGGGGCGTAATACATTACCAACAGAAAGACCTCGCCAGACGGCGAGGTCTTTGTATGAAAGCATGATTTTATGGCTTGACGTAGACCGCGTAATTGAATGTCTGTGTGCCGGGGTTGAAATCGTAGGTCCCATCATTGAGTTTGGACTTAAAGGTTACCGTTGTAACGAGGCGATGTTCGCCGCCTGTCCAATCGGTGAGACCCGCAATATACGCTGTGCATTGTTGACCGCTGTTGGGATAGTCCAGTTTCAAGAACTGATCGAGCGAGACCGACTGACCGTCCAGCGAGAATTTGACGTCCATCTTTGCCAAATTGTCCTTCAGCGTGGCGGCGTCCTTTGCACACCAACCCCAGGCCCAGAGCAAATCCTGCGATTTATCAAGGGGGATGGTATACGTGAACGTTTTGTTCACATCCAAATAATCGTCATTGGTATATTTTTCGCGGGCTTTTTCTTCCAATTGTTTTGCATTGGCATTGATCGCGGCTTGGGTTTCATCTTGAGTCATGATGCGCGGCGGAGCAGATGGAGTGACGCCGGCGCCCTTCGGCTGGCCGACCGCTTTCTCGCCCGCTTCCAAAACCACGTCTTCGCCATTCGCCTGCTGTTGAAGCGTCTCGACCGTCACAGGGACCTTGACCGTCGGCACAACACCTTTCCCCTCCAAGTGAACGTTGCCCTGAGGGTCTACCGCGCGGCCAATCGTAAACTGGATCGTTTCATTTTCAGGCATCAGGAATTGTTCAACGCTTCCGCCCGCACCCTCGGTCGGATACTGTCCGACGATGGTGGCGCGGTCGTTGATCGTCATGTCGTACGAGAAGAACTCGCACGCGCTGGCACAAGCAGGCCCAACCAAAACGACCACCGGGCCGCTGTACTGAAGGTCAGCGCGCGGCGGGATCATGCTCATCTCGTCGCCGGGGTCCATGTAGAAATCGCCGCTGCCTTTGTTGTAAAAAGCCGTGTTACCGACAACCGTTTCCTTGTCGAAGAAATATGCGGCCATTTGATCCGCCAGCCACCCGTTGCCGCCGCCATTGACCCGCAGGTCGAGGATCACGCCGGGAATGTCATTGTCCTTGAAGTACTTGATAGCGCGTTCCCAGATTTGGATGGTGAGCACATCGTTATCAAAGAAACTATTGATCTTGATGTAACCATAGCCGCTTGGAAGCACTTTGTACTCGACAGGCAAAGCGGTATCGGATTGCCCGTAATAGAACGAGGAGAACAAGAAACTATCGCGTTCATTGGTCACAGGCAACTTGGCAGTCTGTTCGCCGCCAGCGGGGTTCTTGAATTTGACCTCGACCTGGCCCTTGTCTAGTTTGAAGCGGATCGCGTAGCGCAGTTGTTGCAAACGCTTGACAACGGGATTGCTGAATGGAGATGACCATGGAACTGCCGCGTCCACCGCCTCGGCAGTCGGCTTTCCATCCATCGAGATGATCTCCGCTCCCCATTTCATTCCAGCTTTATCTGCTGAGCCGCCTTTGAGAATAAAGTTGGCGATGAATTTCCCATCGTCGGTCTCACGCATGGCAAAGCCGAGGCCTCCGGCTGTGTCATCAGTAAAATCCTGATTCAACGGGGTGCTGTCAAATCCAACATGCGTGTCGGGGATAGACCAAATAAAATCGCGCAGAGCCAGGAAGTACGCGTGAGAGTCCTTGCTCTTCTCCGCATCTTCAAAGCGCGGGCGGAATTCTTTGGCTTTGGCGTCCCAATCAATCTGCTTCAGTTCCGTCCACGCATATTCCTTTTTGAACTTGTCAATCATTTTGTCAAAAGCGTCGGCGTATGACAACTTGGAGAAATCATCCAGCACGGCGCTCTCCGGCTCATAAAGATCAATGGTTGGTTTTTCGGAGCGGTCAATCGTAAAAGGAGACTGATCCAAATCCACCACCGACCAACCTGCCGGCAGGTTCATGATGGGGTCGTCATCCGTAAATAATTTTTTATCCTTGCCGAAGCCGGACGGGAATTGTTGCTTGTCGTCCGGCGCGTAGACCAGATACTTGCCGCCATATATTTCTCGATACGTATCGCGATCTTCACTGACTTTGGTAGAGGCATATGCGGTTGACCATCCGCCGCCGCCCTGATCGCGGCGTTCAAGATACGGATCACCCCATGTATTCGTCCAATATGCAACAGCAAAGACCATCACGCCCGTGTCGGTCTTACCGTCGTGGTTCACATCATGCAGTGTGCCGTTGGGTTCGGCAGGAAGAGACAGACTGTATGTAAAAGGCGATTTATAAAAATCGGACGTGATCTCACCAATGACCTGCGATGCAACCGGTATCAGGAACTTGCGGTCGCGCGTCACAAAGCCGCCCTGGTCCTCGAGGATAACTTCCGGCTCGGCTACGCCTTCGGTGAAGAAAGTATTGGTGTAGGTTACATTGCCGGTCACAATCTTTGGCCCGCTACCTTGCGCTGGCGATTCTGTGCCGACCGGCGGCGTAGGAGTCTGACTCTTTGGAGCACAAGCTGCGAGTGTCAGGCTGAGCACGACCAGAACTACCACGAAACGAAACAACTTTGATTTCATGATTCTCTCCTCATTATTTCATTGCGAGCGACACGCTTCGCGGAGAATGAAGCAATCCCCAAATAACGGGGGGCTTTCCCCAAAAGACAGGGGACCTTCTCCTCCAATGGCAAGTAATAAACTGCGTTGATTATAACGCCGGAAGGTATAATCCAATTCATGAATTGGTCGGAACAAATTCAGGCGGAGTTCGAACGAGCGGAAGGAGCCCGCGCCCGCGGCAACGAGGGACGGGCACGCGTCTGCGCGCGACGCGCGGCGGGCATCGCGGTCCGCGAATATTTTGCGCGACAGGGACGCGCGGTCCGCACGCCGAGCGCGTACGATTTGCTGAATCTGCTCGCCGAAGAGCCGCATCTTCCCGCGGACCTCAAGCAGGCCGCCGTCTATTTGACCTTGCGCGTGGACGAGGAATTCAAACTCCCTGCGGATGTGGATTTGATTAAAGAAGCCAGGAAACTGTGCGTTCGTTTGTTGGCATAAAAAGTACGGGCAGCCAGCGAGGGTCAGTCATTAGGCCGGAGATCTTTGGAGGCATGCTCGTTGAAGTTATTGTTATTGTCGACAATCTCGGCGGATAAAGCCTCGGCAACTGCGCTGATCGGAGCCAGCAGATCAATTTCTTCAAACAAACTGCGCAGGCGATGGTGATAGAGATCAGAGAGAGTTTCAAAGCCAATCTCATCATCAAAGGTCACATTTTTGAACGCGGAACTCGCGACTTCCAGCAATGCCTGTTTGACGATGCTCGAATAGTAATCCCTCGTTGCTTGCCGATTTGACCCTTTCATTTTTTCTGCAACGATATCCACCAAACTTGTCACCATGCCAGAGAGAAGCAATTGGCGGGTCTCGATATCCTTAGTTTCAAATGATTTCAAAAAACTTATCTCATAGCTACCTAGAGTTGCCAAAACTGAATCAAACACACGGAGCTTAAGCGGTGCGAGGCTGATAATCTGCGCGGCCCGTTTTTGCGCTACGCCGAAAAGGATCAGCCGCATGATTTCACCGAGCGGCAATTCCATCAAAACAGCCGCCTCTACCACTGTCAGCCCGTGTTTGACACCATTCGTTTCAATCTCAACTTGTTGGCCACCCTCTTTTATTCCGCGCAGAGACCGTATCGTTACGAAGGTAAGGTTTGCTAACACCAAAGCTGCCAGAATAAAGCCAACAAACACAAGCAGCGCAAGAATGGAGGGTTCCGTAATCATTATGCCCTACTGGATTTTCACCATTTGGGCTGTTCAGCAAGTTGATAGGCTGTTCCGCAATATGGACATTGAACTGTTGGCGCGTCCGCTACCATCTTTATGTTCTCTGGTTTCAATACACCGCCGCAACTTCTACAGGTTACTGGAGAGAGTTTGATTTCGCCTGGCAAATCCAGCCTGAGCGTAGCCGGACCAGAGTTGCGCAATTGCGGCTTAGCGGATGCAGTCCAAAGCAAGCCCACGCTTCCACCGATGAGAAAAATACCAATGCAACCGAAACCAAGCCCAGCAGTCAGCCAGTTGGTATTACTTGCCAAAGGTGCTGAACCGACGAAATTCAATACTCCATAGCTGACCAAGCAAAAGCCGATGATGAACATAATCGCCGCCCCAACATTAAGGAACGCCTTGCTCGCCATCAATAGCTTTCCTGTAAATTATTTTGCCATCCTAAAATCATAGTCAACCAATTTACTAACCGACGTTTCTCTTCCCAAACAAATGGAACATGGCGCGCGCAACAGTGATGATGACCAGTGTGCCCGAGATGACTCCGCCGACGACCAGCACCAGCGTCTGCCAATCGCGCAGGCGCGTGGCAATCTCGGCGCGCGGCGGCAGGTGGACGCGTTCGCGCAGGCGTTGGACAAAGTCCCGCCGCGGCGCGACCGGCCTCAGGGTCCCGGCCAGATGCGCTTCGAGATCGTTTAAATCGTCTTCAGGCATGGAAGTCAACTTGCTCGTGCTCATACTTACAACCTTTCACATGTCACTCTGAGGCCGAAAGGCCAAAGAGTCTCAAAACTAAATGCAACATTCTTCATTCCACAGGATACAACACCAAACCAACCGTTCCGGGTCCGAGATTGGCCGCCACCGAAATTGAAAGGTCGGTCAGCACCGGCTCACCCTCGACATTGAAATGTTTCTTTGCTTCGGCCATCAACGCTTCACCTGAAGGTTTATCGTTGGCCTGTAAAACGCCGAGGAAAACGCGCGTCTTGCCAAACTCTTCCTCAGCCATCTCGATGACGCGCGCAATTGAGGCTTTGCGGGTGCGGACGCGTTCGGCCATGTTCAAGACGCCGTCCTTCAACACCGCGATGGGTTTGACGTTCAACGCCGAGGCCAACGCGGCCTGAAGCGTTCCGACGCGGCCAGACATTTTGGCATAGTCCAGTGTATCCAGCGTGAAGATGGCGCGCACGCGTTCACGGATGCCTTCCAGCGCTTTGACGATTTGTTCCGCTGATTTGCCGGCGCGGTCCATTTTGCGGGCTTCGCGGCACATGAAACCGATCGCCACGGACCCGACCATGGAGTCCACAGGAAGGACCTTGAACTCGTTCTTGACCTCCTGCGCGGCCGAGACGGCGGACGCATACGTGCCGGAGAGTTTGCTGGTGACGTGAATGGAAATGATCGTGTCGCCTTTCTTTGCAATCTTCCGATAAAACTCAACGAACTGGTGCGGCGAAGGCTGGGCCGTCTTGGGAATCTTCCTGGTCTCGTCCACCATTTTGTAGAAACCGGCATTATCAAGATCAACGTATTGCAAATAGGTCTTGTCCCCGAATGTAATGTTGATGGGAATAACCTGGATGTCGAATTCCTTTTCCCACGCCGGGGGCATGTCGGCGGCGCCGTCGGTCACGATCCTCAACATAAGTTAGTCTCCTTCGAGAGTGATGTTCTGATCACCGATCTGGTCCCGCAGGGCCAGGAGCGTCCGATGGTAGAGGCTTTTGACAGCCCCTTCACTACGTCCCATGATCTGACCGATCTCCGCGTTCGACAGGTTCTCGACGAATTTGAGGATGAGAAGAGTTTGCCGCTCCGCTGGCAGTTGTCGGATCAGGCGAAGAAGCGCATCCTGTTCCTGTGAGCGGACGAGAGTCGCTTCCGGGCGGTCATCCTTGGATGGCACCACAGGCAAATCGTTGAGCGGAATCTCCTGCCGGCGACTGCGATCGCGGTGCCAGTTGGCTACCAGGTTGTGAGCAATGCGATACAACCAAGCTGAAAACGGAACGCCGCGGTCTGTATAGTTGTGAATGTGATTCATCGCCCGCTGAAAAACGCGGGCCGTAAGGTCCTCCGCGTCGTGGAGGTTCCCCGTCCGGTAGTAGACATAGTTGAAGATGCGGTCAATGTAGCGCTCGTAAAGCAAACCGAAGGCATCCCGGTCGCCCTGCGAAGCGCGTGACAAAACATCTTCTTCGTTGAACTCGAGTTCCGGCACTGATTAACCTTACCGGCGAGGTCTGCTACAAATAACCCCGCCGGATTTGAGAAGTTGCAGGAAGTATATCATGGCCGATACGTTCAATAAAATCACAGAACATAGGGGCGATTCTTTCGTCTATAATCGTAGACCCCTAAAGGAGGTTCGATTATGCAAGTAAACAATTCAAGAACAGGGTACATTCTTCTGGGGATTGCCGGTCTTGCAATCCTGGGCGGAATCATCACCCTGTCCATCTGGGGATCATCGGCAAGCCGCGGCCGCGCCACGCCTACTGTCAGCGTGGACGCGATCTATACGTCGGTTTATGAAACCTTTACTGCGCAACAAGCCACCCAAAAGGCGTTGACCCCTCCGACCGAGACGGCATCTCCCACGCTTTTCCCGACTTTGCCGTTGACAACTCCAACTATCCCCACATTAACCTTTGGCACCCCTACAGGTTCTTCCGGAAACACTGGCTGTGACAGTTCGGTTTACGTCGCAGACGTCACCGTTCCGGATGGAACAACGATGACGCCGGGACAGACCTTCGTCAAAACGTGGCGCGTGCAGAATAACGGAACATGCGCGTGGAATACATCCTACAAAATCGCCTTCGGATTTGGCGAGCAAATGGGAGGTTCTGCTACTCCGATTCCCAGCGCGGTCGCGGCCAGCCAGCAAGTGGAGATTTCCGTCAATCTCACCGCGCCGAACACGCCCGGCAATTACACCGGAAATTGGAAAATGCAGAATGACAAAGGTGAATGGTTTGGCACCTATCTGACAGTGGTCATCAGGGTTGCGGGTCCGACCGGAACCGCTTCCCCAACAGTCACGCCTACAGACACGGTGGAGCCAACTGCAACACCCTGATCCTCGAAATAATGGAGCCAAGATCGGCTCCATTATTTTTCTCCATAATATGAGGTTGGTATAATTTAGTTTCGTGCCGCCTCTCCATCGAAAAATGAAACATATGTGCTATAATCGCTTTAATCCCAAAGGTTGATATGTCTGCCAATGCCATACGCGTCGTGGGCGCGCGCGTCCACAACTTGAAAAACATCACGGTTGAAATTCCGCGCGACAAACTGGTGGTCATCACCGGTCTGTCAGGGTCGGGTAAATCCTCGCTGGCGTTTGATACGATTTTCGCGGAGGGCCAGCGCCGTTACGTCGAATCGCTTTCGGCATATGCGCGTCAATTCCTCGGGCAAATGGACAAGCCGGATGTAGATTACATTGACGGCCTCTCGCCCGCTGTTTCGATTGACCAAAAGGGCACGTCTCATAACCCCCGCTCAACGGTGGGGACCGTTACCGAAATCTATGACTACCTCCGTTTGCTTTTCGCGCGCGCGGGAATCCCGCACTGCCCGATCTGCGGACGCGAAGTGGTCAAGCAATCCGCGCAGGAAATTGTGGACGCCATCGAATCGCTCCCAGACGGAAGCCGGATTCTGGTCCTCGCGCCGGTCGTACGCGGACGGAAAGGCACATATCAAGCCGTCTTCGATGAGATTCGTAAAGCCGGTTTTGTCCGCGCCCGCGTGGACGGAACTGTTTATTCGCTCGATGACGAGATCAATCTCGACCGTTACAAGCAACATAACATTGATGCAGTAGTGGATCGTCTTGTCATCTCGCACAATGGAAGCAACGAAGACAAAAAGGCGGCGCGGACGCGGTTGACCGATTCGGTCGAGACCGCGTTGAAATTCGGCGAAGGCCTGCTTACCGTTTCGATACTCGATAATCGAAATTCGAAAACCGAATCATCGAATACCGAATCTCGAAAATCGAATATCGAATCATCGAATAGCGACTTACACTTCTCCGAGAACCTTTCCTGTCCGGTGCATGGAATCAGCCTGCCGGAAATCGAACCGCGCACATTTTCTTTCAATACGCCGCACGGCGCCTGCCCGGATTGTCAGGGACTTGGCAACAAACTGGAGATTGATCCAGATCTTTTGATCCCAGACAAAGATTTGTCATTCAACGAAGGTGCAATCGTCGCCATGGAATGGAGCGGCCCGCGCGAAGAAGGCGGTTTTTACTGGCAGTCTTTGCAAGCCGTGGCCCGTGCGTTCAACATTGACCTGGATACGCCGGTCAAAGATATTCCAAAAGATAAACTCGATATCATTTTATATGGGACAAGGGGCAAAGAGATCCCGATCAAATACAAAAGCGCGAAAGGACATGAGTTCACGTTCGCGCGGGACTTCGAGGGCGTGGTCGGCAATCTCGAACGGCGTTACCGCGAGACCAACTCGGAATATATCCGCGAGCGCATCACGGAATACATGTCGGATAAACCCTGCCCCACCTGCAAAGGCAAACGTTTGCGGCCTGAGGCTATCGCCGTGACCGTCTCGGACGCGAATATCATCGAGGTGACTTCATGGCCGATTCTGCGCACGCTGGAATGGGTCAGCAGTCTTGGCGGAAAGAATTCTCCATTGACAAACCGGCAAAAAGCCATTGCCGAGCGCGTCATCAAAGAGATCAAATCAAGACTTGGATTCCTCGTGGATGTAGGACTCGATTATTTAACTTTGAATCGTTCTGCCGGTTCACTTTCCGGCGGCGAGGCGCAACGCATTCGACTCGCCACGCAAGTTGGTTCGCGGCTGGTCGGTGTGCTATATGTATTGGATGAACCGTCCATTGGACTGCACGCGCGCGATAACACGCGTTTGTTGAACACACTCAAGGGCTTGCGCGATCTGGGCAATACCGTTTTGGTTGTTGAACATGACGATGAAACGATTCGCGAGGCAGATTGGATCGTTGATCTGGGTCCTGCGGCAGGCGAACACGGAGGCCGCGTCATCGCCGAGGGGACACCGAAGGCGATTCTGGCAGATAAACATTCGTTGACGGGAGCCTATCTTTCGGGGCGCAAGCAGGTTGAAGTCCCGAAACAGAGGCGGACCGGAAACGGCAAGCATCTCAAAATCATCGGCGCGCGCGCCAACAATCTCAAAGACCTCACCGTGCAAATCCCGCTCGGAAAGTTAGTCTGCATCACAGGCGTGTCGGGAAGCGGCAAGTCCACGCTGATGACCGATGTGATGTACAACGCGCTGGCATCCAAATTAATGGGAGCGCGCACACAGCCAGGCGAATACAAAAAGATCGAGGGCGTCGAGCACCTCGACAAGATTATCAACATTGATCAATCGCCGATTGGCCGCACGCCGCGCTCGAACCCCGGCACATACACCGGAATGTTCGATGAGATCAGAAAACTGTTTGCAGAACTTCCTGAAAGTAAAATGCGCGGCTACAAGCCCGGACGTTTTTCGTTCAATGTGCATGGCGGACGATGCGAGGCCTGCCAGGGACAAGGCGAGTTGCGAATCGAAATGCAATTCATGCCGGATGTTTATGTGCCCTGCGATGTGTGTCACGGCAAACGTTTCAATCGCGAAACTCTGCAGGTGATGTTCCGCGAAAAATACAGTATTGCGGATGTGCTCGACATGACCGTGGATCATGCGCTCAGCGAGTTCTCGGCTTTCCCGAACATGTTGAGCAAATTAAAGTTATTGCAGGAAGTAGGCCTGGGGTACGTGAAGATCGGTCAACCCGCCACAACCTTGAGCGGAGGCGAAGCTCAACGCGTCAAACTTGCAAAGGAACTTTCGCGCCGCGCCACAGGCCGCACCCTTTACGTGCTCGATGAACCCTCGGTCGGACTTCACGCGGCAGACGTGCACAAGTTAATCGAAGTCCTGCAGAGATTAGTGGACGCAGGCAACTCGGTATTAATCATCGAACACAATCTTGATATCATCAAGGTGGCAGACTGGCTGATTGACCTCGGTCCCGAGGGCGGCGACCGCGGCGGCGAGCTTGTCGCCGAAGGTACACCGGAACAGGTGATGAAGGTCAAAGGCTCATACACGGGGCAATTCTTGAAAGAGCATCTGACTCATTTTAGAGATAGAGCAAGGGATAAGGGATAAGGGATAAGGGCAGCCGTTATCCCTCTCCCCTCCTTACCTTTTCCCTGCTTTTCGCTTTCCCCAAATCCAAAAAGTTCAGGTAGAATTATTTCAGCGCGTCAGGGAAGAATAGGCGCGCAGTTGAGGATAATGCTATGGACAACAAAGGCTCCACCAGTGGTGTGATTTCATCCTACCGAAAACGTCGCCAACAGACTAACACACTGTTCATTTACGGTGTAGCGGGTTTGCTTGTGTTGGCGGGAATGGCAATGCTGGTTTTCTGGCTCACCGGTCCCAGCAAACCATTGAGTTCGCTGTTTGCTACAGATACCCCCACCCCGACTCTGACGTTTACTCCGACGCTCACACCTCTGCCGACCGAGACTCCGACTATCACAGAGACACCTACATTAACACTTACACCGACAGCCAGCGCCCCGTTCTCGTACACTGTTCAGGAAAACGATTCGTTGTTTAGCATTGCCCAGAAATTCAATTTGGGCGACAATGGGATTCTGCTTCTCCTGCAATTAAATCCCAACATTGATCCTGTAACGCAGGTGATCAATGTCGGTCAGACGATTGAGATTCCAAATCCAGGTATGCAATTGTTCACGTCTACTCCGATCCCGGCCAACCTGCCGCGCGGAACGAAGGTTCCATACACCGTGCAACCCAATGACACCCTGGCTGGAATTGCATCGAAATTCAACAGCACAGTAGACGACATCGTCAAGGCCAACAACCTGGCCGACGCCAATGCAATTTATGTCGGGCAACTGCTTCAGATTCCGGTCAACATGGTGACGCCGACCGCCACGCGTCCGCCTACGAGCACACCGCGCACGCCGATTCCGCCCACTCCTTCGCTCACACCAACTCCATAATCATGTAGGTGCGAAGCATGCTTCGCACCTACATTTTTCTAGACAAAAACCAACCCATCATGTACAATTCGGCTCCGCATAAGTAATGTCATTGTGAGCAAAGCGAATGCGCTCAGGGTGACATACAGAAAGACATTTTTGGAGGAAAGACCTTGGCTAATATCAAGTCTCAGATCAAACGCAATCGTCAGAACGAGAAGCGCCGCTTGCGCAATCGCACCTTCCGCGGCGCCGCTCGGACTGCCGTTAAGGATGCACGCACCTCACTCACCGGCGGCGCGGACTCACAAGCTTCCGTCATGGCCGCCATCAGCGCGCTGGACAAAGCCGCCCAGAAAGGCGCGATTCACCCGCGCAACGCGGCGCGGCGCAAGGGCCGCCTGATGAAACAACTCGCCGCTCTCGGCGCGGGGCCGAGACCCGCGAAAGTTGAACCCGTCGCGGCTCCTGTCGTCGAGAAGGAAGTTGAAAAGAAGCCCTCGAAGGCGGTGAAAGAAGAAAAGCCTGTTAAAGAAGCGAAGCCGAAAGCCGAAGCCGTGAAAAAACCAACCGCAAAGAAGACGGCTGAAAAGAAACCGGCTGAGAAAAAACCTGCCGCAAAGAAGACGGCGAAAAAGTAATTTCGAGAATCATAAAAACGGGAGCGCAATGCTCCCGTTTTTATTACCGCCCCACCCGCCTTCGGCGCCCTCCCCGTTTTCCAAAGAAAATGAGGAGGGGCTGATATAATCCGGCCATCATGTTTGATCGAGAACAGCAAATCATCGAAACAAAGATCCGCGAGTTCTGCGCGCAAAATCGAATTCCGCTCGCAGAACTCAAGTGGTCGCCGATTCCGTTCAGCGGTGAATGGGGCATCTCCACATCCTTCTTTGCGACCGCGGCCAACGAAGCGCGCGGCGGAAAAAAGATTCAGGTGCCGCAACGCGCTCAGGAAATCGCCGAGCAGGTCAAAGTCCAGATCGGACGCGTGGATGGCATCAGCCGCATCGAAGCCGTCAAAGGTTATCTCAATCTGTATTTTTCGACATCCGAATATGCCCGTCGCGTGGTGGACGAAGTGCTCGCCTCGGGCGCGGACTTTGGGCGGGGCGCGCCAAAAAATGAGCGGGTCATGGTCGAATACGCCCAGCCGAACACGCATCATTCATTTCACATTGGGCATTTTCGCAACACGATTCTGGGCGAAGCATTGGCGCGATTAACCGAATTCGCCGGCTTCGAAACAATTCGCGCTTCGTATCCCGGCGATTTGGGACTCGGTGTCATCACCGTCATGTGGATGTACGATAAATTTTATAAAGGCCGGGAGCCGCAGGGAATCCACGAGCGCGGACAATGGCTGATGAAACTTTATGTGGAAGCCACGGCCATGCTCGAGCCGAAAGAAAATGAAACGCCCGCCGAAAAAGCCAAGCGCGAGGCCTACGATGCCGAACGCCGCGAGATGTATCGCAAATGGGATGCAGGCGATCCCTACGTTCGAGATCTATGGAGGATGACCCGCGAATGGAGTCTTGAAGAACTGCGCGACATTCTCCGCATTCTCGATGTGAAGATGGATGTGTGGTTCTTTGAATCGGAGGCGGATGAGCCTGCCAAAGAAATCGTTGACGAGTTGATCCAGCGCGGCATCGCGGACGATGAACGTCCGCAGGGCGGCGCGGTGATCGTCAAGATTGACGAGAAGCTGGGTCTTACCAAGGAAAAATATCGCACGAATATTCTTCTGCGCTCGGACGGCACGACGCTGTATCTCACCAAAGATCTGGCGCTCGCCAAACAGAAATTTGAAAAATATCACGTGGATCGCTCGATCTATGTGGTGGACGTGCGCCAGTCCATGCACTTGCAACAGGCGTTTGCCATTCTCAAGTTGTGGGGCTTCCCGCAAGCGGACAAGTGTTATCACCTGGGCTACGGCTTCGTGAGTCTGCCGGAAGGCGCCATGTCCGCGCGGCGCGGACGCGTGGTGTTATTCAAAGATGTGATGGATGAAGCCATCCGCCGCGTGCTGGCCGTTGAATCGGAAAAAGGACCGGAGGTCCCGGAGGCAGACCGGAAAAAGATCGCCGAGCAAATCGGCCTCGGCGCGCTGGCGTATTCCATGTTGTCCGTGGACAACAATCGCGACATCGTTTTTGAAATGGACGCGGCGCTCTCGTTCGACGGACGAACCGGGCCATACATCCAGAACGCGCACGTGCGCGCCAACAGTATTTTGAAAAAAGCAAACAATCTCCCAAAGCAAGCCGACTTCGATTACGAGTTGGATTCTCACGAAGTGCAATTGATCGAGTTGATCTCGCGCTTCCCTGATGTCGTGCAGCAGGCGGCCAACGAATATCGTCCGCTGGTAATGGCCGCCTACGCTTATGAATTAGCGAATACTTTTCATTCGTTTTATCATGCGGTTCCAGTTCTTCAAACAGACAATGAAAATATCCGCGCCGCACGCCTGCGATTGGTGGCCGCCGCCAAACAAGCCATCGCCAACGCGCTTCGTTTACTGGATATTCAGGCGCCGGATGTGATGTAACCAACGTTCGAACCGATGACTAACTTTAGAGGTGAGGCTGTGCAGATGAAATCTGAAAATAGCGCGCAGGTTCTGAGCGAAGTCGCACCGTTGAAAGAGTTAATGGTCTGGGGAGAGCCGGGTTGCGAAACGCTTTTGGCGCAACTCCTCCCCAAATCGAAAAGCCTGTTCTTCAGTTATTACGAAGTTCCTACAGCACGCTCCGAATTCAAGCGGATGCAGACATTGATTGAAAACGAGGGAGTCAAAATCATCCGCGCCAAGGACGCGGTCGCGAATCTGCTGGAAAAGAAATCGTTTCCCAATCTACCGAAAACCATCAGGGAACTGGAAGGTCATTTGCTTCAAAAAGCCAATGACTATTTTGAGACGTTCCGCAATCGGAAAATCAAGGAACTGCAAAACGAAAAGATTGGGTTATCGGTCGAAGAAATCTACACACAAGTCCGACGGGATATTCAAACCGTTTTGGAAGAAGATGTCCAAACCTACGGGGAACGCACGGCCATTCGGCTCAATCATCTGCTCAGTCTCTCGAAGCCATTACCGCTCTCGAACATCTTTTATGGAAGAGATCAATCTCAAACACTGGCCGATAAGATCGTTCTTTCGCAACTCAAGTGGGACATTCGCAAACCAGAAGTGGACATCTACAAAGAAGCCTTGATCGAACTCGGATATGGCAACGCTCTGATCGAACTCGAAGCGGGCACCGTTGAAGGAGGCGACGTCGTCGTCTTTGGCGACACGTGCTACATCGGCGTCGGCGCGCGGACCATGTTCAGCGCGGTCAAAGAAATTTGCAAAAAGATCGGCCCCCTGCTCGAGCAAAACGGAATCCAACTCGCGGCTGTGATCAACCCGAAACACGCCGAGGAGGCCGCGACCTTCGCCGCGCCCACCGACGAACACATGCACATCATGCATCTCGACATGTTCTGGATTCCGCTCACCCACCATTTGGTGATGGCTTACGGCGACGAAGTAGATCGCCGCAAAGTGATTCGTCTCACCCATAACAGCGGACAAGTGATCAGCGAAGATTTAGGCGGCTTCCGCGAATTTCTGGATGGGAAAGGCATAGAGATTTTGGAAGTGACGAAACAGGAGCAGGAAGACTTCGCCACCAACCTGCTCAATCTCGGCAACCGCACAGTGATTATGGCGTTGTCAAAAAATGAACGCGTCATCGCTGAGTTGCAGCGACGCGGCTTCCGCGTGTTGAGCGCGGAGTTGAACAAACTGGTCAACGGTTACGGCGCGATCCATTGCCTGACCGCGCCCGTGAAGCGCGAGACCCCGCCGCAAAAAGTCATCGAAGAGCCGATGTAGTAACGTGTCGTTGCGAGGGCGTTCTATCCCGAAGCAATCTCCTACCCAAAGGCGGAGATTGCCCACCTGCACTTGCGCCACGTGCAAGTGTCGTCGGGGAAAGTACCCTCCTCGCAACGACGTACTCATCCGTCAGAAACAAAACAGGCTAAACGTCACTTCTCACGTTTAGCCTGTTTGCTTACAATCGTGTCACCCTGAGTGAAACGAAGGGTCTCAAAACCAAAGGGAGACTCTTCGGACACTTTGTGTCCTCAGAGTGACAAGGACATAATTGGAGAACCTATGCCTATCAAAACCATCATCATGGGCGCGGCGGGACGCGACTTTCACAACTTCAACACGTTTTTCCGCGGCAACAAGGATTATGAAGTCGTGGCTTTCACTGCCACTCAAATCCCGGACATCGAAGGCCGCCTCTATCCCCGCGAACTGGCGGGCGACCTTTACCCAAAGGGAATCCAAATCCGGGCCGAGGAGGAATTACCTGAGTTGATCAAGAAATATGGCGTGGAGCAAGTTGTCTTCGCCTACTCGGATGTGCCGCACGAATACGTGATGCACAAAGCCGCGCTGGTCAATTCATTGGGCGCGGATTTCCGCCTGATGGGAACCACATACACACAGATCAAGTCAACGAAGCCGGTCGTGTCAGTCTGCGCGGTTCGGACGGGATCCGGCAAAAGTCAGACCACGAGGCGAGTGTCTCTCATCCTGCGCGAGATGGGCTACAAAGTCGCGGCCATCCGTCATCCGATGCCGTATGGAAATTTGGTCCGGCAGGAAGTGCAACGCTTCGCAGATTACGATGATCTCGACGAACATGAGACAACCATCGAAGAGCGCGAGGAATACGAGCCGCATATTGACAATGGTGTGATCGTCTACGCGGGCGTGGATTATGAAAGGATTTTGCGCGCCGCCGAGAAGGAAGTGGACATCGTTTTGTGGGATGGCGGCAACAACGATTTCCCGTTTTATGTTTCAGATTTTCAGATCGTGGTAGCCGACCCGCATCGTCCAGGACACGAGTCAAAATATTATCCCGGCGAGACCAACGTGCGTATGGCAGATGTGTTCGTCATCAATAAAGTGGACACGGCCAATCCGGATCATGTCATCGCGGTGCGTGAGAATTTGCATCGGCTCAACCCGAACGCGATCATCATCGAAGGGGCCTCGCCTTTGTTCGTTGACAACCCCGAGGCAATCCGCGGCAAGCGCGTGCTGGTGGTGGAAGACGGCCCGACGTTGACTCACGGCGAGATGGCTTACGGCGCAGGTTATGTGGCGGCGCGGCGCTTCGGCGCGGCAGAGATCGTGGACCCGCGCCCGTTCGCGGTCAAGTCCATTGCGGCTACGTATCAGAAATATCCGAAGACCGGACCGATCCTGCCCGCGATGGGTTACGGCGCGGAACAAATGAAAGACCTCGAGGCCACGATTGACAAATCCGATGTGGACATGGTCATCGTCGGCACGCCGATTGACTTGACGCGCGTTATCAAATTGAAGAAGCCGTATCAGCGCGTGAGATATGAATTGCAGGAGATCGGTCAGTCTACACTGCAGGATTTGCTAATGAAGAAGTTTGGAAAAAAGAAGTGACCAGTAAGCAGTTGGGAGTCGGGTGATGGACAGCCCGACTCTTTTTAGCCTAAAAAAGACTTGTCCTCTCCAAATTCCGGGGGTATACTCACAAAAAATTTAATCTTCGCATACAGAGAAATCATTTTGACCTTAATGGGCTATATGCAGATCATGCTTAAACGCCGATTGAATGAGAACGACGCCTTTCGCTAATAAATAGCAGTGGATAGGCGTCGTTCCTTTTTGACTTACATCCTCTTGCCGATGGGGAAGGGAGAGTTATCCTAGGCGGCGAGGATTGGGTCAAAAGAACATTGGAGGAAAATGCTATGCGATCAGCTAGTATCAATTTTCTATGTGCCCTAATCTGTGTGGCGCTCCTAGCGGCGCTGGTGGGAATTCAGCCGGCCTACGCCGCAAGTTTCAGTGTATCTAATGCTGCTGAGCTGATTTCTGCCATCAACACGGCCAATGCCAACACTGGAGACGATATCATCACCTTGGCCGCAGACATCGTCCTCACTGTGGTTGACAATACCACCGGTGGTTTGAACGGTCTGCCTATAATCGCCTCGGATGGAGGTCACAGCCTGACCATCGAAGGGAACAGTCACACGATTTCCCGTAGTGGGGCCGCCCCGCGCTTTAGGTTTCTGTACGTAAGCAGCGGGGCCAATTTGACCCTGAATAACCTGACGCTCAGCAACGGCTATGGACCGGACGGCACCGATAGTAGTACGCCCCCTGGCGGAGGCGCTATTTACATCCTCAATGGCGCAACGGTGAACTTGAACAGCACCACCATCACCGGCAACAAGACCGGAAACGGAGTGGTCCTTACCAGCGGCGGCACGCAGGATGGAGGTTTCGGCGGAGGAATCTACAATATCGGGACTCTGAACATTACAAACAGTACAATCAGCAACAACACAACTGGGAACGGGGCCTTCGTTAGTTCGGGGGGCGGCACCGGCTGGGGCGGTAGCGGCGGCGGAATCTATAATGTGGGTACTTTAACCATCACCGACAGCACGATTAGCGGCAATATCACCGGAAACGGCGGAGCAGGGACTACTTTCATTACGCACGGCGGGATCGGCGGCGGAGTCCACAGTGAGTTCGGAACATTGACTATCCGCGGCAGCACAATTTCCAACAACAAGACTGGAAACGGCGGAACAAACAACGGCACGGGCCGCGCCGATGGAGGGATTGGCGGTGGAATCGCAGTCAACAATCAATCATCTGCCAACATTGTTAATAGCACGATCACAGGCAACACAACCGGAAACGGTGGGAGCGGCAGTGGCGGCGCTTATGGCGGCGATGGGGCAGGTCTTTATTTATTCAGCATCACAAACGCCCAACTCATCAACCTTACCATTAGCAGCAACACTACGGGAACCGGCTGGAGTGGCAGCGGCAGCGGCGCGGGGATCATGAACGACAATTTCGCCATTGTGACCATCAAGAATACCCTCGCCGCAAACAACGCGAACAGCGTCGAATGCGCCGGCAATGCCTTCAATACCAGTGCAAACAACATGACGGACGACAGCAGTTGCGGCTCCGGCTTCACACAGCAAACTTCTGCACAGATTAACCTAGGCGCGCTTGCCAGCAACGGAGGCCCCACCCAAACCGCTGCTCTCGGCCTCGGTAGTACGGCCATTGACGCGGGGGACGACACAACCTGTGCAGGCGCGCTGGTCAACAGCATTGACCAGCGCGGTGTGACGCGCCCTCAAGGCTCACATTGCGATATTGGCGCGTTCGAATTTGATATTACCGTCCCTACTGTGCTTTCCACAACACCTGCAGATGGCGCGACTGTCAATCCCGGTCCTTCGCAAATTACGGTCACTTTCAGTGAAGACGTCCTCCATGATGGCAGCGTGAACTCGGCAGATAACATTGCCAATTATCATCTCATCCAGAAAGGCCCCAACAACGTTTACGATGGGACGGCCTGCAACGACGGCGTTTTCCCTATTGGCGATGACACAGCGATTAGCATTGACGGTGTAAGTTACAACGACACAACACATGTCGCTACGCTATTAGTCAACGGCGGGGCGGCCCTACCCGTTGGAGAGTATCGTCTATTTGTGTGCGGCACTGCCTCCATACACGATATAGCCGGTAATACATTATATGGCGGCGACTTCGATGCTGTAGAGACCTTTACAGTGGGTCTGACGGCCTCTGCCCTGCCATCCACCGGCTTCGCGCAAGGGCATATCTCCATTCTTTCATCCCAACCTGCAAGCAAGCAATATTCCCCCACCAATCTGATTTTGGAGATTCCGTCCTTGAAGGTGAAGACCCCCATTGTTGGTGTGCCGCAGTCTGGAAATACATGGGATGTCACCTGGTTGGGAAATGACGCAGGCTGGCTAAACGGCTCCGCCTTCCCCACTTGGTCCGGCAACACAGTGATCACCGGTCATGTCTGGAACGCGGATAATACCCCCGGCATCTTCGTAAATCTCAAGCAGCTGAAATACGGGGATCACTTCCTGATCCATGCCTTTGGACAAATATATACTTATGAAGTGCGCGAGAATCGCTGGTTACTGCCATCCAACAGTTTCAAAACGGTCTTCAAACATGAAGAACAAGACTGGGTCACTCTCCTGACATGCGAACTCTACAATCCGTTCGGGGACGACTATCTCTTCCGGCGCATGGTGCGGGCATTGCTCATCAGCTTTCAGTAATTGATCTGAAAGCGGCGCCCAAAAAAATTCGCGCCCGCAAGTCGAATTTCAATGGGCGTAACTCTATCAACTAAAGCCATGCCTCATCCCTGAGAAAAATTTGACATCGTTTCAGCCAGTCTCGCCTTTTGCTCATTATCCTTGTTCTTCCAAGTCTCAATAAAATGATAAGCAGATAGCGGAAGCCTGATCTCGTCTTTCACAGCCAAATCACGCAACTTCCTCAAAATCACTTCGTATCTTTCGCCTTCTTGATGGTGGTGGTCAGCCTGTGCTAAATAGATCCACTGATTTTGATCCAAGTAAACATATAAAGGATCATTTTTCATGATCAAGCCATTTCTCCTTTTCCCATTATATAATAGCGTCATATTACAGATAATGTAGGAATCTAAATTCTTTGAAAAGGACTTTAAAAAATGACAACTTTAGCCCCCACCCTCTCTACTCGTTACTTTCCACGCGCGGCTTCCTGGCTGAGAGACCTCGGCTTGATCGCCACGGGCAGTTTGCTGATGGCCGCGCTGGCGCAGGTCAGCATTCCATTGCCGTTCACGCCGGTGCCCATCACGGGTCAAACGTTTGGTGTGTTACTGATCGGCGCGGCGTTCGGATCGAAGCGCGGCGCGGCCTCGGTGATTTTGTATCTGCTTGAAGGCGCGTTGGGTCTGCCCTTCTTCGCGGGTGGAGCAAGCGGCTGGCATGTCATCGTCGGCGCGACCGCGGGCTACTTGATCGGCTTCATCGTCGCCGCGTATCTCATCGGTCTATTGGCCGAACGCGGCCTGGAAAGAAGCGTCCGCACTTCGTTCGTTCCATTTTTCGTCGGCACGCTGATTATTTATCTCTTCGGTGTGACGTGGCTGGCAATTGTGTTGGGCAGTCTCAGCAAGGCCATCGTCGCAGGTTTGCTACCGTTTCTAATCGGCGATGCTATTAAATTGATTCTCGCGGCCCTGGCTTTGCCTGCCGCGTGGAAGATAGTTAGTTAACCCCCACCGCCCTGCGGGCACCTCCCCCAAATCCACAAATGGATTTGGGGGAGGTTGGGAGGGGGTCGTTTATAATGTAATCATGTTCATTGATTCGGCAGAAATTTTAGTTCGCTCCGGCAAAGGCGGCGACGGGATGGTGCATTTCCATCGCGAGAAGTTTGTGCCGCGCGGCGGACCGGATGGCGGCGACGGCGGCAAGGGCGGCGACGTGATTCTCGAAGTGAGGCCCACGCTCAATACATTGCAAACCTTTCGTCACGTCACGCGCTACATTGCAGAGAGCGGCAGGAACGGCGGGCCGAACAACATGTCCGGCAAATCCGCCAACGATCTTGTGATTCCGGTCCCGCCCGGCACAGTGGTCTATGACGCCGTCACCAATGAGTTGATTGGCGATTTGACCAAAGCAGGCGAACGGCTGACTCTTTGCAAAGGCGGGCGCGGCGGACGCGGCAATCAGCACTTCGCGACGTCCCGGAACCAGGCGCCGCGCACCGCGGAAAAAGGCGAACCGTACGAGGAGAAACGCGTCAAACTGGAACTGAAACTGATCGCCGATATCGGAATCATCGGCGTCCCGAACGCTGGCAAATCCACCCTGCTCTCGGTGTTGACCAACGCCAGGCCGAAGATCGCGCCATATCCATTCACGACGCTCGAACCGAACCTCGGCGTGGCCGAGGTTGATGAAGACACGAACATCGTGCTCGCCGATATTCCCGGCTTGATCGAAGGCGCGTCGCACGGCGCGGGACTCGGCCACGATTTTTTGCGTCATATTCAGCGCACGCGCGTGTTGATTCACCTGCTCGACGGGCTATCCGATGACCCGCTCGCGGACTATAGCCAGATCAATTCCGAGTTGTCTTTGTTTGATTCCAATCTTGTGAAGAAGCCACAAATCGTGGCGTTGAACAAGATTGATCAGCCTGAAGTACGGGAACGACTCGAGGACATCAAGAAGCGATTCAAAAAACAAAATGTGGAACTTATGACGATTTCCGCGTTGGCGCGTACGAATGTCCGTGAGTTACTGCTCAGGGCCGCGCGGTTGCTGGCCGAGGCTCCAGCGTTGGAAGAGGCCCCAATGCCGGCGCCCGTTTATCGTCCAAAAGAAGATGCGAGAGATTTTCATGTCACGCGCGAAGGCGCGCATCGCTGGCGGATCTCCGGCGCGGCCATCGAGCGCGCCGCTTCCATGACGTATTGGGAACACGACGGCTCGGTGCGCCGCTTCCAGAAGATCATGGAAACGCTCGGCGTGGACGAAGCGCTCCGCAAAGCAGGTGTGAAAGACGAGGATACGGTCGCGATCGGTGATTTTGAGTTGGATTGGCGGGAATAACAGCGACCAGCAATCAGTAATCGGCGTTCAGTGTTATTATTGCCCATCACATTCCAAAGGCAGAGATTTTATGTTCAAACTTTTTAAGCGCCGCGAAGAAAAATTCCACAAATTGATGGCAGACCAGGCCGCCATTACGTTGGACGGATTGAATCTGCTCTGCAAATATATTGACGCACAGACCGCAGAAATGGCGGAGCAACTCTCCATGAAAGAAAAGGAAGCGGACGAAGTGCGGCGTATTCTAATTGATGAATTGAATCGCACGTTCGTGACGCCCTATGATCGCGAAGACATTTTCACATTGTCGCGCACGATTGACGACGTGCTGGACTATGCCAACAGCACCGTCAGTGAAATGGAGATCCTGAACGTCAAATCCACGCCGTATCTGCAACGGATCGCGTCTCTGTTGAAGGACGCGGCGTATGAAATCCATCAAGCCGTGTTGAGATTGAAGGATCACCCCAAAGTGGCAATTGATCATGCCCAGCGCGCCAAAGCGCTCGAGAACCGCGTAGAGCAGGTGTATCGCGAGGCCATCGCGGATCTGTTCAGCGGACCAGAGAACATCGAGCATGTGGTGGAAATGCTGAAAATGCGCGAGGTCTATCGCCATCTCAGCAACGCCGCCGACCGCGGGGACGAAGCCGCCAACGTGATCGCCGACATCGTTGTCAAGCGAACATAACATATGTCATCTGGTTTGCTTTTGGTTGTTGCCCTGGCGCTCGTTTTTGATTTGCTGAACGGAGTGCACGGTTCGAGCAACATTGTTGGGACCATGATTTCGTCGCGGGCGTTTCGGCCATGGGCGGCGCTTTTGACCACAGTCGTCGCAGAACTGGTGGGGCCTTTCATATTCGGCGCGGCTGTGGCCCGCACGATTGGATCAGAGATTGTCCGAGCCGACGTCATTACGATTCGCTCCCTGATTGCCTGCCTGATCGGCGCTATTATCTGGAGTCTGTTAACCTGGTTTCTGGGCATCCCCAGCAGTCCGTCGCATGGATTGATCGGCGGTTTGATCGGCGCGGCGTGGGTCGGCGCGGGGATTGTATCATTGCGCGTGGGCGGCTTGATCAAAGTCTTTGCGGCGCTCTTTGCCGCCCCCTTAATCGGGTTCGGCCTCGGATTCATTTTGACCAGGCTGATTTATTTTCTGGCGGCGGGTGCCTCCCCCCGCATCAATGAATTTTTCAAACGCGGACAATTCATCACGGCATTGGTGTTGGCAATCAGCCAGGGCGCGAACGATGCTCAGAAAGCAGTAGGGATCATCGTGCTGGCCATGGTTATCACGGGCGTCATGCCCGGTTTCGATGTTCCGTTATGGATAACGGCCATCAGCGCGGTGGGGCTGGCGCTGGGAACAGTGCTGGCGGGCTGGCGCCTGATCCGTACCGTCGGTGGAAAATTTTATAAGATACGACCCGTGCATAGTTTTTCAGCACAATTGACATCAGCGCTTATCTTGTTCGGTTCGTCCCTCGGCGGCTGGCCGGTGAGCGTCACCCATGTCACCAGTTCTGCAGTGATCGGCGTCGGGTCATCCGAGCGGTTGGGCAAAGTCCGTTGGGGCGTGGCTGGAGAAATCCTGACCGCATGGATTCTGACCATCCCGGCCAGCGCCCTACTTTCAGCAGGAGTGTATGGGTTAATCATGCGCGCCCAAATTTAGAAGATGGTTCAAACAGAACGTTACAACTTTTTATCAACCAGGATAATCTCATTAAAAGCGATTACAAGCAATGAGACCAACAGAGTCAAAGCCCAGGTGACACCCGCGAAGGTCTCGGTTTGCAATTCGCGTTTTTCGACTTCGCGCAGGTTGCGTCCCGCCAAAACATAGCCATCCTTGTAAGGCGCAATGATGGCGGCCACACGGGTCGAAGCATTTGGCTGCCAGGTGAGGCGGTTCTCGCCGTTCTGTTTGGCGTAATCCAAAACACCGTCTGGAAGTCCGGGCAATTGTCCGTCGAGGAGGCCGGAACCGGCAATCGGTTGTTCATTGATATCGTAGATAACCAAGAACGGCGCGAGACTTTTGTCGAAATAAACTTTGTTTGCAGGCACAACAGATTCAAGGGGCGAGCCGCTATTCAACGCATCCACGGCGTCTTCCGCCATCTGAATTTGCGGATCATTCGCGCCGTGACGCAATGTGTGCTGAACGGAAACATAGACCAGTGCACACAGGGCGGTCGTGACCACAGCAAAAGGGAGCCAGGCTCTCAGGATGTTTTTGAATTTCATCATCTATTCTCCTTTGACCAGAGTGTACATGGGTGTATCTGCCATTTGCTTGCAAAATCTATCTCGATAAAAAAGACTTCAGGCATCTGCTGACACCTGAAGTCTTTCCGATACGGCTCACTGATGACTGGTTACTGATTACTGATTACTGATCACTTGCTCTTCTTCGCCTTCTTTTCCATTTTCTCTTCGCGACCCATGGCATCCATCACAGCCACCGCGGCGATTTGAACGATATTGTTGACTTCGTCGCCGGTTTGCAAGACGTGGACCGGCGCGCCCATTCCCAGCAGAATCGGCCCGATGGCTTTGGCTTGACCGAGACGCGCCAGCAGTTTATACGCGATGTTCGCAGATTCCAGTGAGGGGAACACCAGCACATTCGCATCCTTGACCGCGCTGAACGGGTAACGCTCTTCGATGATCTCTGCCACAACCGCGGTGTCGGCTTGCATCTCGCCGTCCACGATCAGGTCCGGGCGACGTGCTTTGGTCAATTTAACGGCCTCCCGCACTTTGTCCGAGAGAGGATGCGGCGTGGAGCCGAAGTTCGAGAATGACAGGAACGCCACGTGCGGCTCGATCTCAAGTTTCTGCGCAAAGTCCGCCGCGAGGCAGGCGATCTCCACCAGGTCTTCGGCGGTCGGATCAATATTGACCGTGGCGTCGGTGAACAGATACACGCGATCATCCACGATCATGATGTACACACCCGCCGCGCGCGTCGCGTTTGCGGCGGTGTGATGAATCTGTAAAGCCGGACGGATCACATCTGGATAATCAGAAGTCAGGCCGGAAACGAATGCATCCGCATCGCCCATCTTGACCATCAGCGGGCCCAACACATTCGGATCGCGCACCTTTTTGATGGCAGCCGGCATGGTCATGCCTTTGCGATTGCGAAGTTCGTAGTAAGCCTGAGCATATTTACCGGCGTTCGCAAAGTTGGATGGATCCACCACGTCGGGTTTGTAATCAAGCCCAAGATTCTTCAGTTGTTCTTCGATCACATGCGGGCGGCCAATCAGAATCGGGTGACCGATGCCTTCTTCCTGAACCTGATACGCGGCGCGGATGATCTTGGTCTCCTCGCCCTCGGCGAACGCCACCCGCTTCGTTCCGCCCGAGGAGCGGGCCTTGTTTTGGAAGAAATATCGCACCTGCTCGCCTTTGCCCAGACGGTAAGCCAGTTTCTCGCGGTATTCATCTATATCAATCGTCTTGCGCGCCACGCCGGTCTTCATGGCCGCCTCAGCCACAGCAGGCGCTTCCCACAACAGAACGCGCGGGTCGAGCGCCTTGGGGATGATGTATTCGCGCCCGAATTTGATGCTATCGAGGCCATACGCGCGCAGAACGGAATCAGGCACGTCTTCCTTGGTCAGCGCGGCGAGAGCCTTGGACGCGGCAAACTTCATTTCATCATTGATGGCGCGGGCGCGCACATCCAGCGCGCCGCGAAAGATGAACGGGAAACCCAAAACGTTGTTGATTTGATTCATGTAATCCGAGCGGCCTGTGGCAATGATGACATCCTTGCGAGCTTCCTTGGCCAGGTCGGGATTAATTTCAGGGTCGGGGTTTGCCATGGCAAACACGATTGGATCCTTCGCCATGGACTTGACCATGTCCGGCGTCATCACGTTGGCAACCGAGAGACCGTAGAACACGTCAGCGCCGCGCACGGCATCGGCCAATGTGCGCGCGTCGGTCTCAACCTGGAAACGTTCCTTGTATTTATTCATGCCTTCGGTGCGACCTTTGTAAACCACGCCTTTGCTATCGCAGAGCATGATATTCTCACGCTTCACGCCCCATTTGATTGCCAGTTCCGCGCATGAGATGGCCGACGCGCCGGCGCCTGAAATCACAACGCGAATGTCTTTGTGTTTCTTGCCTGCGATCTCAAGAGCGTTGGCCAGTCCTGCCGCGGAGATGATGGCCGTGCCATGCTGGTCATCATGAAAGACGGGAATGTCGAGCATCTTCTTGAGTTCTTCTTCAATGTAAAAACATTCGGGGGCTTTGATGTCCTCGAGATTGATGCCGCCAAAAGTCGGAGCAATCGCTGCGACTACTTTTATAATTTCATCGGGGTCGTGGGAATTGACTTCAATGTCGAATACATCCACATCGGCAAATTTCTTGAAGAGCACGCCCTTCCCTTCCATCACGGGCTTCGAAGCCAGCGCGCCGCGGTCGCCGAGGCCAAGAATCGCCGTGCCGTTACTGATCACGGCCACGAGGTTGCCTTTCGATGTGTACTCGTAGGCCAGTTCAGCATCCTTCTCGATCTCCAGCACCGGCACAGCCACGCCGGGCGTGTACGCCAAACTCAAATCGCGCTGCGTATCCATGGGTTTGGTGGGCACAACTGCCACCTTGCCGGGTTTGCCCTTCAAACGATGATATTCGAGTGCATCTTCACGTGTGATTGCAGCCATACGGCCTCCTAAAATATGTCGTGGTCGAAATTATGTCACAGCGTCGGCAATCCAGCCAGTTGCATTTGTCATATTTTCATGAGGCTGGGTGCCAACATATTTTCTTACCCCGCAAACTCCGAAAAGTTATGTATTTCACGCTTTCGCGTTTCAAAAGCATGGCGACGGATAACAAAATGTTAAAAAATCAAGTATAATCACGGCAAATCCGAAAGGATTTTCTATCAACTTTCGCCGCTTTGGCGGCCTGGCTTGCTAACGGACCTCTGGAACTCGAACCACATCCTGGCTTCAGGAGATTTATAAAGTCGCCGTCTTTATTGACGGAATTAATTTGAGAGTAAGTTTTCTCGGATTCAATTAGCGACTGGCGCGACTTAACCCTCGCGCGATCATCTTATTCCCTTCCCGTTTCCCGCTTCGCGCGGGACCTGGGGCCAGATTCTCCAATTCAGACTCCGAACCCAGCCGAGGCCGCTCCGGCAGGCTCTCGGCTGGGTTGTTTTAATGGCAAAAATCACCGCCATCGAATCCCAAAAGCGCGACCCGAATCGGGTGAACATCCACCTCGACGGGGAATACGCTTTTAGCCTGTCACGAATCGTAGCCGCCTGGCTGAAAGTTGGGCAGGAACTCAGCGAGGAAAAATTGTACTCGCTCAAAGCCGAAGATGCCCGCGAGCGAGCGCTTCAACAGGCCATGTTGTTTTTGAGTTACCGCGCTCGCTCCGAATCTGAAATTCGGCAAAACCTGCGCAAGCACGAGATTCCCGATGACATCATCGAGCAAACGCTCGAACGCCTTCGCGAGAATCGGCTTGCAGACGATAATCAATTTGCCCGCGCGTGGGTGGAAAACAGAAACACCTTCCGTCCGCGCAGTCGGCGTGCCCTCACAATGGAACTCCGCCAGAAAGGCGTCACAGAAGATGCCGCACAATCTGCGCTCGCAGATGTGAACGAAGAGGCCCTGGCCTATTCCGCAGGTCTGAAGAGGGCGCGCCGCCTCGAGGTCCTGGAATGGAACGAGTTTCGCAAGAAACTGTCTGAGTTCCTTGCACGCCGCGGGTTTCCCTACTCCGTCATCGCGCCCGTCGTTTCCAGAATCTGGAACGAGACGCACACGGATCAACATACTTTTGACGACGAGGAAATTGCATGAACCCGATTAGCATCATTGTTGATGTTCTTGTGCTGGTCGTGGGCGTCGCCGCGGGTTATTTTTTCGATCGCTATCAACGCGAGCGCGCCCTCAAGAACCAGCAGGATAAAGCCGATAGCATTCTAAAAATTGCAAATGAACAGGCGCGGCTGATCGAAACCCAGGCGCGCGAAAGCGCGACCAAGATCGTTCAGGCCGCCGAGAGCGAAATCAAGGAACGCCGCATCGAGCTTAGCAAGGAAGCGGATCGCCTGGATAAGCGCCGCTCCGAACTCGACAGCCGCGCCGACAAACTCGAACAGCGCGAACAGATTATCAACAAGCGCCAGAGTCAAATTGACAAACGCGCCAACGAAGTAGATAAACTCTTCGAGCAGGAAATGGCCAAGCTTCAGGAGATTGCACAACTCTCGCAGGATGAAGCCAGGAAAGAATTATTCGCGGCCGTAGAAAAAGAAGCGCGCGCCGACATGGCCCGCATTTATCGTCAGATCGAGGCAGAAGCGCGCGAAGAAGGCGAAAAGCGCGCTCGCAAATTGATCGCGGATGCGATCCAGCGCGTGGCCTCTGAGCACGTGGCCGAAGTGACATCGTCCGTTGTGCCGCTTCCCAACGAAGAGATGAAGGGCCGCATCGTGGGCCGCAACGGACGCAACATCAAGGCTTTCGAGCAGGCCGCCGGCGTGGACGTGATTGTGGACGACACGCCGGAAGCCGTGACCATCTCGTGCTTCGATTCCGTGCGCCGCGAGATTGCCCGCCGCGCCCTCGCCCGCCTGACTGTGGATGGGCGCATTCATCCCGCTCACATCGAAAAGATTCTGGAAGAAGAAGGCAAAGCCGTTGACAAGATCATCAACGAGGCGGGTGAACAAGCCGCCTTCGACGCAGGCATCGCAGGTCTGCATCCTGAAATCTTGCGCATGATGGGGCGTTTGAAATTCCGCACGTCATACGGCCAAAATCAATTGGCGCACGCGGTGGAAGTTTCCAAACTGGCCGGCATCCTGGCCGCCGAGATCGGCGCAAACGTGGAACTCTCCAAGCAGGGCGGATTCCTGCATGACATCGGCAAGGCCATGGATCACAATCAGGAGGGCACGCACGCCAAGCTCGGCGCAGAATATTGCCGCCGCTATGGTGTGAATTCGATTGTGGTCAACGCCATCGAATCGCATCACCATGAAGTGGATCAACTCAGCATCGAGGCGGTCATCGCCGAAGCTGCGGACGCCATCTCCGGCGCGCGACCCGGAGCGCGTCGCGAGGACCTCGAGGCCTACATCAAGCGCATCCGCACTCTAGAGGAACTTTCACTCTCGTTCGAGGGCGTTTCACAAGCCTTTGCCATTCAGGCAGGACGCGAAGTGCGCGTCATCGTCAAGCCGGAAAACATTGACGATCTGGCCTCCGCCCGTCTCGCCCGCGATATTGCCAAAAAGATCGAAGAGACCATGCAATATCCGGGCCAAATCAAAGTGACCGTCATTCGTGAGACGCGGGCTACCGAATTCGCAAAGTAGCATCACTTAGAACGAGCATCTTGGGGATGCTCGTTTTTTTTTTAAGAATTTGCCTCTTGACCAAATAGAACAATTGTTCTATACTCTGCCTACCTGATCCTAAAGGAGGCAGAAAATGAACACCTACCGTTCCAATCGAAATGTAGGCGATGGCCTGCGTGGACTCTGGCGTGACCTCACCCGCGGGCAACGTCTCAGCCGCGGCGCCACGTGGGGCATGATGATTGTCGGCGCGTTGCTGGCTTTCGAAATCTTCAATTACAGCACCACACAATTTGCTCTGCGCGATGTACTTGGCGATCTGACCTTCGCCGGGTTCCGCTGGGCGACCATTCTTGCCATTGCGTTCTGCGGGATTGACTTTGCCGGCATTGCCCGCATCTTCACTCCACAACAAGGGCGCGATGAACCCGCTGAGGTCTGGTACCTGTTTGGAGCCTGGCTATTGGCCGCCGGCTTCAATGCCACGCTAACGTGGTGGGGCGTCTCGGTGGCAATCGTCAATCACAGCAGTGCCGCCAGCGGCGCAATCCTCAGCAACAGCGCCATGATCAAGGTCGTGCCGATCTTTGTCGCCGTCATGGTCTGGTTGATTCGCGTGTTGATTATCGGAACCTTCTCGGTCTCAGGCGATAATCTCTTCTCCACCGCCGATATGCAAAATTATCAAAGTCAGCGACCGTATCAGCAACAGGCCTCGCGCCCTGTCAGCCAGACTTCGGTTTTGCGCCCGGCCTCATCCCTGCCACGCCCGGCATCACAAACGTATCGTCCTGCGCCAAAGCCTGCGGCATCTCAGACAACTTACAACCGGCCCGAACCGACCTATCACAACATGTCATTCGACTCCGCGCCCTCGCCTTACGATGCAGGTGAGCAACGCATGCAGTAAACCATCGGTTCAAATCGTTCCAAAAGAGACTGGTCGAGCCCGGTTTCGCGCACAACATGAAAGGATCGTATGTCCCGCGCTCGTTCTTATCAAAATACCTGGCAAACAGCCTCGGCCAACGAAGAAACAAATGGCAGTGGCTGTTTTGCATTTATTCTCCCGCCATTTTCAGTGCTCTTGATCGGCGCACTGCTTGCCCTCTTTGCGTTCAGAACGCCCGACTCACCCATCAACATGCAGACTGCCGCCCCCGAGACAGTTCGACTTTCTCCGATTTTCACACCGGAAGTTCAGTTTTGGTCAGCCTCGATCACGCGTTGGGCGGCCGCCTCCAACCTGGACCCAAATCTGGTCGCCGTTATTATGCAGATCGAATCCTGCGGGAATCCGTTCGCCACATCCCGCGCCGGCGCGATGGGACTCTTTCAGGTGATGCCATATCATTTCTTCATCACCGATGATCCTTATGCCCCAGACACAAATGCCGCACGCGGACTAAATTATCTGCAACGCTCGCTCACCGCGTCCAACAATGATGTACGCCTCGCCCTCGCAGGCTACAATGGCGGCATCAGCGTCATTTCGCGCGGCGAATGGGAATGGCCTGCAGAGACAATTCGTTATGCGTATTGGGGAAGCGGAATGTACAGCGACGCCATCAGCGGCGCAACAGAATCATCCAGGCTCGATGAATGGCTGGCCGCAGGTGGCGCAAGTTTGTGCACGCAGGCCAGAGAAAAACTTGGAATCAATTGACTGTCGCCTGTGATTTGTGGTCTGAGTTGAAAAGCGGAAGCCAGATGGCAAACGTCGTCCCCTGCCCTTCTTTTGATTCGACTTTGATCGTCCCGCCGTGATTTTCCACGATCCATTGCGCGATGGACAGACCGAGGCCAAAGCCGCTCGTCTTGGAACGCGTCCGTGATTTCTCGGCGCGATAGAAACGCTCAAAGATGAAGGGCAAGTCCTCGGCCGGGATGCCCGGCCCGGTGTCCCGGACAATGATGCGTGCCTGTTCTCCGATCTTCGTCAAACCGAGGAATACATCACCGCCTTGAGGGGTGTATTGAATTGCGTTCCCCATCAAATTAAGCAAGACTTGTTTCAAGCGATCGCGGTCTCCATTGACCTGCAATTGATCAATGTCCACCATCTTCATGTTCACTTTGCCGCCTGCTAAAATTCGCATTTCCTGAAAGACTTCGAGTAAAAGCGTATCCAACTCGACCGGCTTCATATTGAGACTCAGTTTTCCGGACTCAGCCTGGGCCAGCAAAAGCAGACCGCCGACCAAACGCGTGAGCCGGCCTGCCTCCTGATCAATACTTGCCAGCGATTCTTCATCGAGTTTTTTCATGCGACGCATGAGATCCACATTGCCTTTGATGACCGTAAGTGGCGTGCGCAGTTCATGGCTCACATCCGCGAGAAAACGCTGCTGCGAAGTAAAAAGATTTTCAAGCCGCTCCAGTGTTTGATTGAACGATTCGATCAGCCTGCCAATCTCGTCCTCCTCGGGGCCGTTGTATGGGATGCGACGCGACAAATCGTCGGCGCGGTTGATGGCCTGCGCCGTCTCCGCGACTGTTTCCAGCGGGGCCAGCGTGCGTCCCAACACCAGCCACGAGCCAAACGCCGCAAGCGCGACGGCAATGACAGCAGAAGAAAACAATATGTTGATCAGATTGGTTCTGGCTGAATCAACCACCGTCAGGCTGGTGGCGACTTGCAACATCGCCACGCGATGAGCGCCGACCTGAAGTGGAACAGTCAGAACGCGCAGATGGACATCATTGACAGTATTTTCGCGGTAGATGGGCGCTTTGGTTGACAGGCCCAGCGGATCGAGCGGTTGCATCATGCTCGAAATGCCGGGGGAACTGGATTTCAGTTTGCCATCGCTTCCCCACACCTGAACATAGGTGTTGGCGGTCATTTCGAGGGCGGGCAGGTTGATGCTGTTGACTTGACCGGTTGAATTGACCTGCGTGACCTTGATGATGTCCTGCACCGTCCCTGCCAGCATATCATCCACTTGATTCAAAAGGATGATGCTGATGAGGCTGTAAACCGCCGCGCCGAACACCAGCAAAATGCCCCCGACCAGCGTGGAATAAAGAAGAGTTAAACGAAGGCGGAGGGACACAAGGGTTTACGCCGATATTCGATGCTCGATATTCGACTTTCGATTAACGAATATCGAATATCGTTCTATGGATTTTCCCGCAGCACATAACCCACGCCGCGCACCGTGTGGATCAGGCGCGCCTCCCCTTCGGCTTCGAGTTTCTGCCGCAGATAGCGGATATAAACTTCGAGCACGTTACTCTCGCCGCCAAAGTCATAGCCCCAGACGCGGTCGAAGATCACTTCGCGGGTCAGCACTTGTTTGGGATGGCGCAGGAAAAGTTCGAGCAGTTCATATTCTTTGGCGGTCAGCGGGACCAGGCGATTATTTCGGGAGGCTTGACGCGAACCGGTGTCAAGCGTGAGATCGGCAAACTTCAAGACCGGCACACGTTCGGGTTGGGTGCGGCGCAAAAGGGCGCGCACACGCGCCAGCAGTTCGTCGAGATTGAACGGCTTGATCATGTAATCATCCGCCCCGGCGTCCAGCCCCTGGATGCGGTCTTGCACCGTGTCTTTCGCGGTCAACATCAGAATTGGGATCGAACCGCCGGTTCGCAGGCGATGACACACTTCGAGTCCGTCCATACCCGGAAGCATCCAATCCAAAATCACGAGGTCGGGGGTATGGTCGCGCGCCAAAATCAAACCGGTGCGACCGTCGGTCGCAGTGTCAACGGTATAACCCTCATACGCCAGGCCGCGTTGAAGCAACTTCAAAATGGCCTGGTCGTCTTCGATGATCAATATCCGCTCGTTCATAGGTCGCTCCGTGCAAAATAATACCATAAAAGGCCCCCTCCGCCTTCGGCCTCCCCCATTTTCCTTTGGAAAATGGGGGAGGCTAGGTGGGGGTGGTAGAATGTCCTCATGCCCCTCAGCAAGCGCATCTTCGACATCATTGCCGCGTCACTCGGACTCCTGATCTTATCCCCGTTCATGTTTCTGATCGCGATTCTCGTCCGCATCTTTTTCGGGACGCCGATCTTATTCCGTCAAACGAGACCGGGTTACAAGGGTCAGCCTTTCACCGTTTACAAATTCCGCACAATGACCGATGCCCGCGACGCGGACGGGGATCTGCTCCCCGACTCGGCGCGCCTCACCCGCTTCGGGAAATTTCTGCGCTCTTTGAGTCTCGATGAACTCCCGGAATTGTTCAACATCCTGCGCGGCGACATGAGCCTGGTCGGCCCGCGGCCTTTATTGATGGAATATCTGCCGCGCTATTCTCCCGAACAAATGCGCCGCCATGACGTGCATCCCGGTCTCACAGGCTGGGCGCAGGTCAATGGCCGCAACGCGATTGACTGGCCGACTCGTTTTGCGCTCGACGTTTGGTATGTGGATCACTGGTCGTTCTGGCTGGATATAAAAATATTATTCCTGAGTCTTTGGAAGGTCATCACCCGCGAAGGCATCAACCAGCCGGGGCAGGCCACGACGAAATACTTCATGGGAAATGAAGAAAGGAAGTGAGCCATGAGAAGAATCATCGCATTACTCTTGATCGCCATTGTGGCGGGCGCGTGTGGAACCCCCAACGGCAAGCCAAATGGACCGACCGTCACCCAGCCTTCAACCGCCACCCCCACTGAAACTCCAAC